>JAEEGH010000560.1_pt1 | contig 134806 bp, 119 predicted proteins | sample 9134181 | NCBI WGS metagenome assembly JAEEGH01 (sample SAMN16246544, study PRJNA631951) | gut metagenome | biome: gut microbiome; feature: rumen; material: DP-attached | host: Bos | place: Iran: Karaj | collected 2018-10
TTTGCTATAACAATCAACGGTAAGACTATTATAATTTCAAATACAAATACTTACACATTCTCATCTGATACTTCTATGGTAGGCGAAGATGTAACTATCGTTGCTGAAGCATATGGATACTACCTTGAATCTGATCCAGAAATAATTACATTCATCGTTGGATAATATCGTTTAAAAGCAAACTAAAAGGCGGTTCATATCAAAATGAATCGCCTTTTTTATTTAAAGATAAAAGCTTTAATTATGTGATAATACTTTTAATGTCGAGGCAAGCATATCTTTTTTGATTTCGCCAATTAGATCGTTGGCATCCACAAATGGCATTATATCTTCATTTAATTGTTTATAGTCTAAAGACTCAAATCTTTCTAACAATCTTTTTCTAATCCATTCATCAGTTACTTCATTTGCATTAATTTCTAAAGATTGTGAACATTTATTCTTCAAATAATCACTATTATATTTTACGCCTAGAGTTATATAAAAAATATAATCATAAAAATCTCTTCCCTTTACTCTACCTTTCCACGCTCTATTCATTACTGCGCCCAATTTTCCCGCAAATAGCGTTGGCATATCATAGCAAAGTATATTTGAAATCATTGGTGCATATAATGTTTCTACAGAATAATTTGCACCTTCCACAAACCAAGTACTTATTTCCATCTTTATAGATAATTTTTTGTCTTTATGGAAAACTTCTCGTCCAAAATATTCTTTAGCCATTTCATAGCAATGGATTTTCACGTAACGTCTTCTTACTTCTCCCTCATCGTATTCTGGCTTTGTACTAATTTCTACCTCAAACCCATATGATTCTAAAGTTCTTACGCAAGTTGGAATATAGTCTTCCCATGAAAAATCTTTTAGTTCTTCAACTACAGTGAAATCTAAATCTTCCGAAAATCTTTGAAGATTATGAAAGATTCTTAAGCATGTTCCACCATAAAATACTGCCTTTTTAAAGAATGATGTTCTACTTAATGCGTACAATAGCATTTTTTGTGCAAGTTCTCTTAATACATTTTCAAAAGATAACGCATCGTTAACATTGTTTTGCTTTAATGATTCTAAAACATAATTATTGATCATTTCTCATCCTCATATAAATTCTAAAATTCTTTATTGTTGTTGAGTTATATAATCTTGCTAAGTCATCTAACTTATTTCTATCTAATTCATCAAATATTTCTTCGTTTATTCTTAAATCGTCAAACAACAATTCTTCTACTTCTTTTGCATTATTGCGAGGAGAAACACTTGCTAACATATCCAAAAGCGCCTTTTCCCTTGAAGCTATTTGAATGCGATTTCCATCAATATCAACAATGTCTATGCCATAGGCATATACTTCCTTTTGCACATCTCTATATTCAAATCGTCCGAACTTATTCTCATATAACTTTGTCTTATTCTTCATATATGTAGCAGACTTAATTAAGTGAACTCTTTCTGGAATCATTCCATAGTAAGCCAAAGCTGTTTCAAACGAAATATATGATGGAGCAAACAAATAGTTAGCAACTAACATAGGGTTTGTTGTTTGCTCTGTCGCATATAAGCCCCTCTTTATCTTAATAAGATTTCCTGCCTTTTCTTCTCTTGAAATCTTGTTATAGACATTTCCGAAGTCCTTATAATCATATTCAAGCATTTCTATCGTCTTGACCATCTGTTTCCTCCAGTTACTACCATTATACGGGAGTTTTTGGAGGAAATCAAGTGTTTAACACAAAATCATTCGATTAATATATACAAATTTCCTCCAGAAAGTATCGTAAAATTATACTTTTTGGAGAAAAACTCCGAAAAAAAATCCTCCGACTTCTCGGAGGACCTTTTGATTGTTGATGTTATATATTATCTTACAATTAGAGAATGTCCTGTCATTTCTTCTGGAATCTTTAATCCCATGATGTCCAACATTGTTGGAGCAACATCGCATAATCTTCCATCATTCTTTAATGACTTAACACCTTCAGCTCCAATTACTGCAAATGGAACTGGGTTTGTTGTATGAGCTGTAAATGGCTTACCATCTGCATCCATCATGCAATCTGCGTTACCATGGTCTGCTGTAAGTAAAGCTTGTCCGCCTACAGATAAAATTGTATCGATAACTTTCTTTACGCATTCACTTGTAACTTTAACTGCTTGTTGAGCTGCTGGGATAACGCCTGTATGTCCTACCATATCGCAGTTAGCGAAGTTTAGGATCATTGCATCATACTTTCCGCTCTTAATTGTTTCGCATGCCTTATCGCATACTTTGTATGCGCTCATTTCTGGCATCATATCAAAAGTAGCAATCTTTGGAGAATCAATTAGGATTCTATCTTCGCCTGGATTTGGGGCTTCTACGCCACCGTTGAAGAAGAATGTAACGTGAGCATATTTTTGTGTCTCAGCGATTCTAAATTGCTTCAAATTCAAGCTAGATAGGTATTCACCTAATGTGTTCTTATAAGATTGTGGTCTATAAGCTACATCAAGATGATCATTGAATGTTACATCATATTGTGTATATGAAACAAAGTGTGGCTTTAGGAAGCCCTTCTTTCTTTCAAAACCATTGAAGTCTTCATAAATGAATGATCTTGTGATTTGTCTTGCTCTATCTGGTCTGAAGTTGAAGAATACAACTCCATCACCTTCTTGGATAGTTGTAACTGGCTTACCTGCTTCTTGAATAACTGTTGGGATAACGAATTCATCTGTTACGCCCTTGTCATAAGAATTTTGCATAGCTTGAACTGGGTCGTTTTCTTCAATACCAACACCATCAACCATAGCACCATAAGCCTTTTGAACTCTATCCCAGATGTTGTCTCTATCCATTGCATAGAATCTACCTGAAATAGTAGCAATCTTACCAAAACCTAATTCTTTTGTATAATTTACTAAATCTTGTACATACTTGATTCCGCTTGTTGGAGATACGTCTCTACCGTCCATAAAGCAATGAACGTAGATATTATCTAAACCGAAATCTTTAGCCATTTTGATTAAGGCATATAGATGTGTGTAATGAGAATGTACACCACCATCTGAAAGCAATCCCATAACGTGTAATTGCTTCTTATTAGCCTTAACATATTCCATTACTTTGACAAATGCTGGATTTTCGAAGAAATCTCCATCTTGAATAGACTTTGTAATTCTTGTCAATTCTTGATAAATAATTCTTCCGGCGCCCATGTTTAAGTGGCCAACCTCACTGTTGCCCATTTGGCCTTCTGGAAGACCAACGGCCATACCTGAAGCTAAGATTTGAGTGCTTGGATTCTTATCTAAGATTTCCAAAACTTCCTTAGCTGTTTCAGGTGAAATTGCATTGGCTGGACCATAAGCATTGATGCCGAAGCCATCCATGATTATTAATCCTGTAAATTTCATATTATTAAGCCTCGTAGTATTTAACGATCTTAGCGAAATCAGCAGCCTTTAGAGAAGCACCACCGATTAAACCTCCATCGATTTCCTTTTGAGCCATTAATTCAGCAGCGTTAGCTGGCTTCATGCTACCACCATATTGGATTCTTAGCTTGTTAGCAGCCTTTCTGTTGTATAGCTTAGCGATTTGATTTCTGATGATCTTAATTGTATCGTTAGCGTCTTGAGCTGTAGCTGTCTTACCTGTTCCGATAGCCCATACTGGTTCGTAAGCGATAACGATGTTAGCTAAATCTTCTTCTGTGATATCAGCAAAAGCACCAACTGTTTGCTTCTTTAGAACACTCTTAACTCTGTTCTTTTCTCTTTGTTCTAATGTTTCACCAACACAGATGATTGGCTTTAATCCCTTAGCAAGAGCAGCCTTAACTCTCTTGTTAACTGTTTCGTCTGTTTCACCAAAATATTGTCTTCTTTCGCTGTGTCCAATGATTACATATTCAACACCTAGTTCAACTAACATATCAGCACTGATTTCGCCTGTGAAAGCTCCGCTTTCTGCCCAGTGAACGTTTTCAGCACCAACGTGGATGTTTGTTCCCTTTGTTAATTCAACAGCTGTAGCTAAATCTGTGTATGGTGTGCAGATAACTACTTCTGACTTTGCTCCCTTAACTAGTGGGATAAGGTCTGTAACTAGAGCCTTTGTAGCTGCGATTGTGTTGTTCATTTTCCAGTTTCCTGCGATAATTGGTTTTCTCATTTTCTATACCTCTTTTAATTATTTTCATTATGTTAAACGAGACTAGCGTTTGCTAGCCTCGTATTTATTTACAATTAGTCTTTATTGTTTAAGCATTCGATACCTGGTAGTTTCTTACCTTCGAATAATTCAAGTGATGCACCGCCACCTGTAGAGATGTGTGTCATCTTATCTGCGAATCCAAGTTGTGCAACAGCAGCAGCACTATCACCACCACCAATGATTGTTGTAGCGCCTTGAGCAGATGCCATAGCCTTAGCAACAGCAAGTGTACCCTTTGCTAGAGTTGGGTTTTCGAATACGCCCATTGGTCCATTCCAAATAATTGTCTTAGCTGACTTGATAACTTCAGCAAATGCTTCAGCTGTCTTTGGTCCGATATCTAAGCCCATTTCATCAGCTGGGATTGCTGTAGCATCACAATACTTAACATCAAGTTCTGCATCGATTGGATCTGGGAATGATGGAGCGATAGCTGTATCTGTTGGAAGATAAATCTTCTTTCCAAGTTCTTTAGCTTTAGCTAACATATCCTTACAATAATCTAACTTTTCATCATCAACTAGTGACTTACCAACTTCGGCGCCTTGAGCCTTTAAGAATGTATAAGCCATACCACCACCGATGATTAAAGAATCACACTTTGTTAATAAGTTGCTAATAACGTTTAACTTATCTGCAACCTTAGCACCACCTAGGATAGCTACGAATGGATGTGTTGGGTTTTCTAGAGAATCAGCCATAACTGATAATTCCTTTTCAATTAAGAATCCGCAAACAGCATCTTTAACTAGACCATATTCTACGATAGCAGCTGTTGTAGCATGAGAACGGTGAGCTGTACCAAAAGCATCGTTTACATAGATGTCGCAGAAAGCAGCTAACTTCTTGCAAAGTTCTTCGCTTCTTCCTTCTTCACCAGCATCGAAACGTGTATTTTCTAGTAATACAACTTCGCCATCTTTTAGAGCAGCAACCTTAGCTTGAGCATCTGGTCCTACAATATCTTTAGCAAATGTAACTTTGCCACCTAATAATTCGTTTAATCTCTTAGCAACTGGTTCTAGAGTAAACTTCTTTGGATCTTTCTTTAAAGCGTTAGCAATAGCATCAGCTTTTGCTTGTGCTTGTTCTTCAGCTGGAAGAGCTTCAATAGCCTTCTTTTCTTTCTTTGTTAATCCAAAGCCTTCTGTGAAAATGTTATGTGGTTTTCCCATGTGTGAGCAAAGAATAACTTTTGCCCCATGTTCCATTAAATATTTGATTGTTGGAAGAGCACCGTTAATACGATTTTCATCTGTAATAACGCCATCTTTCATTGGTACGTTGAAATCAACACGTACTAAGCATCTCTTGCCTTTTACATCAACATCTCTAATTGTCTTTTTGTTCATATAATTTATCTCCTTTTGATAAACATTTAAAATTTTTCAGCATTAAATATTATATCATATGCGTATTGCGCGCGCAACGCTCAATATATTAAAATTGCCCAATATTGCGCCATTTTAAGGCAAAATGCCCCATTTTTAACGATTTTGTGAATAATATAACGATATTGTCTATCTTATTTATCTTTATAAATTTATATTTATTGTTGTATAATGTATTTACTTTATAGAAAGGAGTTTTTTTATGGCATCATTAATGCAACAAGAAATTTTCTCGGAACCAAAAATGCTTCTAAACACAATAAAGAATTGCGAAGCTGTCATTCCAGAAATCGTTAAAGTCGTTAAAGAAAAGAATTTAACAAATTTTGCAACAATGGCAAGAGGTACATCAGATAATGCTGCTACAGTATTTTCTTATCTATTCCCTCTTAAGACTGGTAAGGTAGTTGGATCATTCTTCCCATCTACATATACAGTATATAATTCAAAGCTAGATTTAACAGGCACTCTACTTGTTATCGTATCTCAAAGCGGTATGTCTAAAGATACAATAAAGGTTATGCATGATGCGATGCGTGATGGCGCAATCGTTGTTGGCGTAACAAACAATGCCGAGAGCCCTGTTGCTAAAGAAGCTCACTTCCATCTATTTTTGGACGTTGAAGAAGAAAAATCTGTTGCTGCTACAAAAACATACATCGCAGAATTATTTGCTCTTGAAATGTTAGCTGAAGCAATCGGCGGCGGAATTAAAACTGATTATAGAAAAGTAGCTAAAGATATTGAAAATGTTTTAGCTCTATCTGATACATCTATAAATAAAGTTGCTAAAGGCATCGTAAATAATAACAATTATTTAATCTTATCTAGAGGTACAACTTTAGGTAGCGCTGATGAACTTTGCTTGAAGTTAACAGAATGCTGCTATCTATTTGCTAAGACATTCTCTTCTGCAACATTTATGCATGGCCCATTATCTTTACTTGCTGATGGCGCAAATCTTGTTTTGTTTGCTCCAAAGTCAGAATTCACACAAGAATATATCGAAATGGCAAAGCGTGCGAAAGAAAAGAATGCTACACTAATCGCATTTAGTGATATCAAAGAAGTTTTAGATTGTGCTGACTATAAAGTTGAAATGCCTGAAGTTGATGCAATCACAAGCCCAATCCTATATGGCGTTGCTGCTTCACTTCTAGCATTAAATATCGGCACAGAAAAAGGTTACAACGTAGATTCTCCAAGAAATCTAAATAAGGTAACAGTAACACTTTAGTGTTAAATTACAATAAGCATCAAAAAACCGCTGCGTCAGCAGCGGTTAATTTTTTGTTTTAACGATTAATTATTCGTTTGTTGTTTTGTGGTTAGAGATATATGTTTCTAGATCTGTATCTGTCATATATGCTGGAACCTTATCTTTAATTGTTTCATCGTCCTTGTTGATTGTGTAATCAGCATCTTCTGGATATGTGTAATCTTTATATCCGCTTACGATGTAACCCTTGATATAATCTTGTGTTTCTGATGTATATGAAGAAATATTTAATCTATATAAGTATGTAGCATCATCTGAACTTTCATAATATAGATAATCACCAAGCTTTGTTGGGCTTTGATATTTAACAGAAATCTTTACTTCTGAAATCTTTTCTTCGTATGCATTCTTGTTGATTGTGCCATTTGCGAATAAGTCTGCTCTATATAATAGAGAACTCATTAAATAGTATGTGTAATCTCCATCTTGGTATAAAATTGTGATTGCAGATGATACTGTTAATTCGTCTGACTTATTTTCGATAATAGAATCTCCCATTGGAGCATATGCTACAAGTGTTGTTCCTGAAACATCAACAATACCTGCATTTGCACCTAAAGAGTAAACACTAGATAATGCAGAATTTGCATATTTGATTTCAACTTTGTTGAAAGAATAATCTTCTGGGATTACATAACCAACTGTAGATACAGCTGCATCTGTGTCCTTACAAGTCTTTGTATAATAGATTGAATTATCTGCAGCATTGTAGCCGATAATATCTAAAGCATATTGGTAAGACATATTTGTCTTGTAATCAACATTTTCTGGAGCATAAGCGCTTTCTGAAATGATAACCTTGTTAGAACCATCAGATAGAACTACTCCTAAGTTGTTTGCTGAAACATATTCATTATCGCTAGCCTTTGTATAGAACATGCATAGATCTTCCTTAGATACTTGGATATCTGTGTAATCACTTACAACAGTTGTATCTGGGAACTTCTTAGCTGTGCAATCTACATAGTGAATTGCTGAACTTAATGTATATAATAAACCTGTCTTTGTGAAAATATAATTTGTTCCTAAATCTTCTACAACAGCAATTGATTGAGTTTTTGTACCATCAACAGTTGTTCTCATAAATTCCAAAGAACTTAATAAATTACCCTTATTATCTGTTTGTTGGCTTCTAGCTACATAGTAGATCCATTCGCCATAAACATAAATACCAGCATTTGCATAATCTGATACGAACATCTTTGGGACTACAACGCCTAAACATTCTAATGTACCATCAGCATTAATCTTGCTCTTCATAATAGCGCCGTTAACGCCATTAGCACCAAATTCGTTGTCTGCCTTTGTTAATGAAGAATCATCAGCAACATTGTTAACGAAGTATAAGTAGTTACCTTGTTGTACGGCTAAAGATCCGTTGTTTACAACATCCTTATCTACATCTTCTGTGCCACCAACTGGACCCCATTTGTATTTGTTACAAGCTGTTAAAGAAAATAGTGTAACTAGCACTAAAGCAACTATAACAATACCTCTTAATACCTTTTTCATATATATGAACTCCTAGTGTTTATCTAAATAATACAAAAATATTATAAAGTAATGCGCGCGTTATTGCAAGAAATATTTATTGCGCGCTCGATTTGAACCATAGAAACAAACTTTAAAAATACAATTATAATTTCTTAATTATTTCGTCTAATGCGCTTTTACCATAAACCACACGCAAGACTATTATTTCTTTATCAACAAATTTGTAATATGCGATATATTGCCCAACAAACACTTTTCTAATAGAGTCTTCTTTTATTATTGAGTTGTCCAACAACATCCCGCTTTGAGGAAAATCGCAAACTATTTTTATTGAATCTACAAATTGAGCATAAAATTCGCGTGCAGCAGTAACATTGCATAATTTGTTTGCAATATAATCTAGAATTCCATCTAAATCGTCTTCTGCTGCGTAAGTAATCCTATACTTATAGGCCATATTTTTCCTTTAGTGCATCCATAACACTTTGTCCGTCTTTTACTCGACCATTTTTTACATCATCCATGCCCTTCGCAATTAGACTTGCTTCATATGCATCTCTCATTAACTTTTCATAATATGCCATATCCATAACAACCAAAGAACCATAGCCATTCTTTGTTACAAAAACTGGCTCATTATGCTCATGACATAAACTTTCTATTTTTACAGTATCTTTTAAATCTCTCATTGGCACTATTTGCATTCCAAAGTCCTCCCTTTACTTTAGTAACAATCTCCTCGCCTTTCTCTATTGTGTCTAAATTATATCACATATTTAGCCACATTTCAAGCAAAAAATATATCATTCTACTCTCCAATCTATTGGATCAATGTTGTTTTTAATTAGAAAATCGTTTGCTTTTGAAAAGTGTTTGCATTCCAAAAATCCATGGTAAAAAGATAGTGGTGATGGGTGCACACTTTCAAGAATTAAATGGTTAGGATTTGTTATTAAAGCTTTCTTCTTTTTAGCATAACTTCCCCATAACATAAAAACCATAGGTTTTTCTCTTTTGTTTAGCATTGAAATTACGCTATCTGTGAATGTCTCCCAACCAATGGTTGAATGTGATGCTGGCATACCTGCTCTAACAGTTAGAGTTGCATTCAATAAAAGCACGCCTTGCTTTGCCCATTTTGTTAAATCCCCAGTCTTTGCTGGTGGAATATGTAAATCATATTCAAGCGCCTTGTAAATGTTAATTAGCGATGGTGGGCATTGAATACCCGGATTAACGCTAAAACATAGACCATTTGCTTGTCCTTCTCCGTGATATGGATCTTGGCCAATAATAACTACCTTTACATCCTCATATGGGGTGTATTCAAAAGTTGCTAATATTTTATCTTTTGGTGGGTAAATCGTATGCTCTTTATACTCTTTAGTTAAAGTAGACCTTATTTGATTAAAATAAGGTTTTTCTATTTCTTCTTTTAAGATATTATCCCAACTGTTTCCTAAATGTGTAGCCATAATCCTTAGATTATATTATACAATAATTTGACTTTTTTTGTAGAAAAAGAATACTATAAATACAATATGATAGATTGTCACACACATACTAAATATTCACACGATTCACTTCAAGAGCCAAGAGAAGCAATTGAACATGCAATTGCACACAATCTTGAATATTTGGCTTTCACGGATCATTGCGATAGAGATTGCTTATTCTCACCTCTTCACAAGGACAAGATTAGACAAATAGACCTAGACGCTTGCATGAATGAGATTCGCGCTCTAAAGGAAGAATATAAAGGCAAGATTGATATTGCCGTAGGTATTGAATGTGGCTATATGAAAAATGCGGTTCCTTTATATGTTGAAGATTTAAATAAACATCCAACAGATATAACCATCAACTCTATTCACTTAGTTGATTATACGGATTGTTATTTCAAGGAATTCTTCGATGGTAGAGAAAAGGCTGAAGCATATATGATGTATGCACAAGCTATCTATGATAGTTTGTTTGTTCCATACCACTATGATGTTATTGCTCATATTGGTTATGTTTCAAGAAAAGCTCCATATGAAGATAAGATGTTTAGATATGACGATATGAAAGATATTTTAGATTCAATTCTAAAAACTATCATTGAAAAAGGGAAAGCGCTTGAAATTAATTCACATGCTCAAAACACAGGAGACTTCACTCTTCCAAATCTTGAGATTATAAAAAGATATAAAGAATTAGGCGGAGAATTATTAACATTCGCTTCTGATGCTCATAAAAAAGAAGTTCAATGCTATCTATACGATGATGTATGCGAAAGATTAAAATCTCAAGGATTCAAATATTTATTTAAGTATTTGGAACACAACCCAATTGCCGTCAAGATTTAATCATCTTATATTTTTTTACCTTATACCATTAAAATGATGGCTAAAATGCATTGATTTACCATCAAAATAATGGTATTATATATTCAAAAGGAGACAGCTAATGGAAAGTATCAAATATGCCATCCCAGATTACGCAACTGCAAAAGATATAAAACGAGTACGAAATCTTTTGAATTTAACACAAAAAGAGTTCGCTTCTCTCGTCGGCATATCAAAACCAACTATAGAACGATGGGAAGCATCAACTAACAAAATCACTGGACCTATAGTGTTTTTGTTGTATATTTTAGAACACGATATAGAGTATTTAGATAGAATCAAATTGCCTAAAAAAAATAAACCTCTTCGCCTCTTTTATATGCGAGCACAAACAATTTGTACGCTTATAGATGTGAATCCATTAAAGCAAGAAATTGAAATAAAGAATTATACTAATGACGTTATGTCTAAGGCTTTCGGCAACAATGAACATCCAAGTTATGAAGACTATTTAGAATTTTTAAAAAGTAGATGTTTCCCAGAAACTCGAGATAAACTGAAATTGGTTTTAGCCGATTTAGATCTTCCATTCTACGATCCTTTTTTAATTATTAAAAAGACTGAGGGAAGAATGGCCGAAGATGATTATTGGATAAAAATCGAGGAATAAATTATGATAGAGTTATTTGAACAAGATATAAAAACAAATGATAGACAATCTTCAAAGGGAAACCAATTGAAGTGGAAGAAGAATAACACATGGTATAAAGCTGACTATTCTGGATACGAAGGGCTAAGTGAATTTGTTGTTTCAGAACTCCTAAAATTATCAAGCCTTAAAAAGTCCGAATATGTCTCATACAATCCGATTGAAATTAGTTATAAGTCAAATATTTTCAACGGGGTTGCTAGCGATAACTTTTTGCGTGATGGATGGCAAATAGTTACATTAGAAAAGTTATTCTTAAATTATTACGGGAAAAGTTTAAACACAGCACTATGGACAATCTCGCAAACAGAAGAGCGCTTAAAATTTTTAGTCCAAAATGTTGAAATGATTACCGGGCTACGAGAATTTGGAAAATATATGAACAAAATTCTTACAATCGATATGTTGTTTTTAAATGAAGACCGCCATACTCATAATCTAGCCGTACTAATGAATGAAAAACAAGAATTTGATTATTGTCCAATTTTTGATAATGGCGCCTCTTTGCTAGCAGACACAAAAATGGACTACCCAATGAACATGAATGTTTATAATTTGATGCCTACTGTAAAAGCGAAAACTTTCTCTACTGATTTTCTAGAGCAAGCTGAAATATCTGAGATGTTATATCACAACAACATTACTTTCTATTTTACGAACAATGACGTTTCTAGTATTTTATCTAGCACAAAAGCAAATATATATCCTATAGAAGTCCGAAATAGAGTTCAAACCATCATTTTCGAACAAATGCGTAAATACTCATATTTATTTTCAAAAAGATAATCAGTATATTATAGAAACAAGACTGCTCGACAAGCAGTCTTGTTTTCTTATTGTTGTTTTATATTAAACTTCTTCGATTGTTTGTTCTGGTTGAACTACTAAGAATGCTTCACCGCCAGCAAGGCATACCATCTTAACAGCATTTGGAGTAAACTCGTTAGCATATACCTTGAACTTCTTATCTAGCTTCTTGCCTTCTGTGATGCTTAAGAAATTAGAATTTGCTGGTCCAAGTCCTAGTTCTCTTACCTTATCAATATCGATAACATCTCCACTCTTGAAGTTCTTTGCTAAATCATCGATTGATAGATTTGTCTTAATGAATCTTTCTTGATATTCGTTATCTTCTACCATTTCAATTAATTGTGCAGCAAAATTGTCTGGATATTCTTTTACAGCATCTAATGTTACTGACTTTTGAACTAAGTAGTCATAACCCTTACATTCAACTGTTGTAAATCCATCTACTGTTAATTGAGCAGCAAAGTCTTCTGGGGTGTATTCCTTCTTGCTAATTACTAAACTTTCCATCATTAAAGTGATTAATTCTTTTACCTTTCTTGCAGATACCTTTGAACGAACGTTAATCATTGTAGGTAATTCAACAAGACCCTTTCTATGTCCACAGTCTGTATGGTGGAAATATCTCTTATCGATTGATTCTGGATCAACAGCTAAATAAACCTTTAGAGTCTTACCGTTGATAACCATACGGCAAATATTAATTCTACCTTGGTTGAAGTTTTCTCTATGACGAGATATTCTATCGTGAACACCATAAGATAATAATTCGTTCTTAATATCTGAATAGAATCTCTTAATATCTTCATCAGCTACACGAAGTCTCATCTCAAAGCTCATCTTTGGCTTGATTCTTAATTCTTGATCAGCGGTTGCGATCCAATCATCTTCTTGAGCATAATCTTCAGCGATTTGAGCATTGTTATCTTCAATCTTCTTATCTTCTTCTACTTGTTCGAAGTAGTTACCGCCATCTGTTGTTGGCTCTTCTTGTGCCTCAACTTGTGGAGCTGGTTCTTCAGCTTGTAAAGGTTCATCTGTTTCTTGGATAGGAACTGTTACCGCAGTTGTACCAGCTGGAACTACATCAAACATTAATCCCTTTAGCATATCAGCGATATACTTTAGAGTCTTATCGATGCCATCTAATCTCTTATCCATGCTTTGATTCAATTTAAGTTGAGCTGCCATGAATTCTGCAAAACGCTCATCTAAAACTGCTTCAACTTTTTCTTGCTTTTGTTGAGGAACTTTTTCTTCAACAACTTCTTCAACAGCAGCTGGAGCAGCGTGCTCTTTCTTATTCTCTTCTGCGATTAATTGTTCTTTTTCTTCAGGGGCTTCTTCCTTTTCTTCTTCAGCTACAGGAGCTTCTTCTTCCTCTTGTTCTTCTTTTACTTCTTCTTGAGCTGGCTCTTCTTCTTTTACTTCTTGAGGTTCTTCCTCTTTAGCCTCTTCTTTATTTTCTTCTTGAGGTTCTTCAACAACTTCATCAGAAGATTCTTCTATCTCTTCGCTTATTTCTTCAACGACTTCTTCTTCAGCCTTTGGTGCTTCTTCGATTTCTTCAACTTCATCGCTAGAAGCCTTTTCTACTATCTCATCAACCACTTCTACTTCTGGTTCAACTTCTTGTTTTTTAGAAGCTTTCTTTTTCTTCTTCTTTCCATTCTTCTTGCCAGATAAAGCACCCACTAAGATTGTTGCTATTACAAATAAACCAGCAAGTCCAGCTGCAATATAAACAGCGATAACTGGAATCTCAAATGGTAATGGTAATGTTAATAGTGGTGGATTGAATAGTGTGCATAGTGCAGCAACAATTGCTACGGCAGCTACTAGAATCGTTAGTATTATAAATGTAATCAATAAGCCCTTATTTTTCTTCATATGTTCCCCTGTCCAATAAAATTTAGTATTTAGGATAACTCTTCAAGCAAAATAAACTAGTATAAATATTATAAATAATAACGCGCGACAAGTAAAGAAAATTCTAAAAAATTGCCGACTTGTATTGGTTTTTGCAATTTAAATGAGGGTTTTTTACTAATTAAACTTAGGCAATTCGTCTAATGTAATTACATAATCACTTGTATATAAAGTTCTTAATGATTCGTCTGTATTTCTATCTATTAGGTATTCTGTATGCCATGTCATAAAGTATGACCATGAAGCACTTTTAAGTTCAGCTATAGTTGGATTCTCTCCACACTCATGATAACAAGTAGGCTTTTGGGCTTCCTTGTTTACCTTCTTGTTTATAATCTTATTTAACTTCAAATGCTTTGTTGGGACATATGAATCAGCACCAACGATATCGCACTTATCATGGCCTGGGAACCAATCCAAAACATCATCGCCAGCATCCTTCTTTTCTTCTTCCCAATCAAATCCCATATGAGAATATCCAAGCACCCAAATTAGATTATCTAAATGCCAATATGAATTATATCTATCCCACAATGCATTCCAAAGTTTAATGAAATTCTCAGGACCACCTTTACTCCACCAGAACCAATCTCCATCAAATTCATGGAATGGTCTCCAAAGAACAATAACGCCTTTATCTTGCAATTCTTTTAGAGCTTGAGCCGCTTTATCCATTCCTTCTATCATGGCTTTGTTTTCATCTGAGCCTTCTTCGAATAACTTATCCCAATTCTCTACAACATCTTCTTTGCAATCATTATAGCCACCTGAGAAAGTCTTTCCAGTGTGCCAGCAAATAGTTACAATGCCACCTTTGTTCCACCACTTAATGGCTCTTTCATTAACGCCTGTAAAATCATCGTTAATATAATCTAGTCCACGTATAGCTGGATATTTTCCTGTCTTTTCGTAAATGTAATCAAATTCATAATCTTCACTAATCCAAGTTGATTCTTGTTGACCGGATAAGACATAGTTACCTTTTGCCCCACTTAGATATTCAATGATTGCTTGAGATTTTTCTGAAATTGTATATTCTCTTTCCTTGCTCTTTGCTCTGTTATCGCAAGCAACTAAAGCGAAAGATAATACGATTAATATACAAATACTAATTAGACAAATAATTTTTCTCATAGCTCTATTATAACAATAAGAGGTGCAGTTGCCTACACCTCTTTTTTTATTGCTTTGATTGTTTCTTATTTTCCTTGGATTGTGTAATAAAGTCTTTGGAATTCATCTACATCAAATAGCTTTGGACAAGGATATAATGGGTTAGCTTCAGCTTCAGCTCTCTTAGCAAGAGTTGGGATATCTTCATCCTTAATTGTATTTTCGATGTACTTTGGAATGTTCATTGAAGCATTTAGATCCTTAATAGCTTGAATGAACTTTTGAGCCTTTTCAGCATCATCAGCACCTTGGATACCTACAACGTCAGCAAGTTCTGCTAACTTCTTATATGCACTTTCACCATATTCATCTAACATGATTGGAAGAATGATAGCGTTAGCAAGACCATGAGGAACTCCATAGAATCCACCAAGTGTATGTGCGATAGCGTGAACGTTACCAACATATGCTCTTGTGAAAGCTACACCAGCATAGAAAGCAGCCTTTTGCATGTTAGCTCTAGCTTCCATATCCTTACCGTTATCGTATGCCTTCTTTAGGTTTTCAAAGATTAACTTTGTAGCCTTGATAGCCATTTCCTTTGTTTCCTTTGTGTTAGCGCTTCCGATATAAGCTTCAACTGCGTGTGTTAAAGCATCTACACCAGTTGTTGATGTAATCTTTTGAGGAAGACCTACTGTTAAAGATGCATCTAATACTGCATATTGTGGAATTAGATGTGGATCGTTAATTGGGTACTTTTCGTGTGTTTGTGGATTTGAAATAACTGCAGCTAGAGTTGTTTCAGAACCTGTACCAGCTGTTGTTGGGATAGCATATAGAGGTGGTAACTTATGTGTAACCTTTAAGATACCCTTCATTTGAGGAACTTGCTTATTTGGACAAGCAACTCTTGCACCAACACCCTTAGCGCAATCCATTGGAGAACCACCACCAAAAGCAATGATAGCTTGGCAATCGTTTTCTTTATACATCTTTAATGCTTCTTCGATATTGTCGATTGTTGGGTTTGGAACTGCCTTGTAATACCAAGCGCACTTTAAACCAACTTCTGCACATTTATTAACTAGGCCATCGCAAAGACCTAAGTTTTTTAAACCTTCATCAGTTACTAATAATACTCTTTCGATTCCTTTGTTCTTGATGAATTCTGGTAGTCCTAAAACACCATTGTCAAATTCAAGAAGTTCTGGCTTTCTCCATGGTAATAGGAAACAAGCTAGATACATAATTTTTTGATAAGTTCTACAATAACACTTTTTTAAACCGTTCATTTATTATTCCCTCCGCGCGTATGCGTTTTTATATTCATTAACAATAATTATATATTCGTAATATTTGTTAGTCAATAAATTCTGGTTTTGAGCTTATTTCAATAACTCTCTTTTCGATTGGATGATCAAATTTTAGATATGAAGCATGAAGAGCTTGTCTTGTTAATTTGAACCCATTATCTAAAATCATCTCGTGCGCGTTTTCATTATATATACCATCACAAAGAAGTGGATGATTGATATGAGCCATATGCACTCTTATCTGATGTGTTCTTCCAGTTTTTAAAACTAATTCTACTAATGTATATGTTGAATAATTCTTTATGACTTTATAATGCGTCTCCGCATACTTACCCGTATCGCGTACGCATCTTTTTATTATTGAATCCTTTTCTCTATCTATTGGAGCGATAATATCTCCCTCTCCTTCAAGATGGCCTTCAACTAATGCTAAATATCTTTTTTCAATAGGAGCATAATTCAAAACAGAATGAGCAAGTTGGTTTTTAGCAACTATCATTAAACCTGATGTATCTCTATCTAATCTATTAACTGGTCTATACACAAAATCTCCCCAGATGTTTGCAAGAGCATTCTCTAAAGACTTTCCATAATGATCTCTTGTGTTAATCACAGCTAGGTTTGCTTGCTTATCTATAATTGCTAAATCTTCATCTTCATAGACTATATTAACAGGTATATTTGCCTTCAAAACATGCTCGACTTTGCTATCTTCAAGAACGATTGAAATTGTGTCACCAACTGTGACAACATCCACTATTCTTTTTGGCTCATTATTTACAGTGATTAAACCCATCCTTTTTCTTAGCCTAGAACATAGTGAAGAAGAGTAGTTTTGTGACCTTAGATTTTCTTCAATTGTTGCATTTATTTTAGCTGTAATATTTATTAGTCTCATGGTTTAATTATACACATATTCATTTATGTAGAATATGGATTTTTTTGACATTTTTAAATTTTGCCAAAAATTGTGGCAAAAAACGCCAAAATCTCCTTTTTTACTTGATTTTTCCACAATTAGGGGTAGTTATCCACATAGTTATCCACAAAAACAAATGTTCGTGTGGAAAACTCACATATAGAGTGTGACTCCCGAATTTTGCTTTATTTGTGTTAATTTTCCCTATTTTTTACCCTATTTTTGTCTACCTTAAATGTCCTTATTTTGGGTGCAACAAATTCAGTTCAAATTTGTGATTTATTCACAATTCGGGAATGCATAAATGTATAAAAAATTGCATAGTCTTTTTGAGTGTATTTTTTGTTAAAATATTAACTCGTTTACTATGCAATTTTTTACTTATTATTTGGTCTATTTTTGACTCGATAATTTATTGTTGTCGCACTAGAATTCTATTAGTTCGTACTCCCTTGTTCCATAGCCTAACATTTCGGCTGCTTCAATTGTGTGTACACCATGTCTAGATTCTATTCTTTGTAGAAGATGATCTCTTCCCTTGTCCTTAGATTTGTATACTAGATCTAAGCAAGCTTGGTCAATAGCAATAGGATCTGTTGATGCTAAAATACCAATGTCTTTCATACATGGATCTTCAGCAACAGCACAGCAATCGCAATCTACTGACATATTACACATTACATTGATAAAGGCAATTTTATCTTTGAAATAATTAACAACAGTTGATGCAGCATCTGCCATACATTCTAAGAATATATCTTGTGGTGGAGTTCTTAACCATACAATGCCCTGTAGACGAGTTCTACCAGCTGAGTGTATTAAACACTTACCTGCGCTTGAGGCGCAGCCGATAGATAATTGCTTCAAAGCACCACCATATCCTCCCATTGGATGTCCCTTAAAGTGAGATAGTACTAATAGCGAGTCATAATTTTGCATATGAGAGCCAACAAGATTCTTCTTTAGTCTTTTTCCGTTCTTGACCTCTAAGGCCATATCAGGGCCCTCTGAGTCCATGATATCTACATTGAACAGCTTAGACCAACCATGCATCTCCATTAATCTTGTATGCTTTTTAGTTGTGTTTCTCTTGCCTGGGTATGCAGTGTTACATTCAACAACAGTTCCCTTTACTTCCTCAATAATTGGTTTCCAAAATTCAGGTCTTAAAAAGTTTTGATTGCCAGCTTCTCCAGAGTGAACTTTAACGGCAATATTACCAGGAAGATTGACGCCAAGCTTTTTATATATTTCTAAAACTTTTTCAGGGGTAATTTCTCTTGTGAAAAATACTTTTGCTTTTTCCATTTAAACTGCCTCCAAAATATTATTTAATTTAATTCTATCAAATATTTTTGACGATTGCATATACAAACAAACATATCTATTCTTGTTCTTCTTGTTGTTCTAATAACCATTGCGCATATAAATCTTCTGGCAAGACTTGTAATTCATCATCATATTTGTAAACATATCTGTTATATAATCTTCCGTTATATTCTTTAGTCTCATATACCATATATTCAATTCGATGAACCTCTTTTTCTCCATCATCGTCATCATCGGATAATATAGTAAACGACAAATAGTCTTCAGAAATTACTATACTTGAATCTATATATAGGTTTCCTATTTGACAGAACAATTCGCCTAGCAAATAATATGATTTTACTGTTTCTAAAGTATCTAAATATAAATTGAATGGTTGAAAATTCTCCGTATCATTATGTTCTTTATAGTAATAATTAGCATATATTGTAGATGCAAGTGGATCTAAATTCACTATTGCCGATTCAATAATAATAGAAACATATTGTTCATAATCATATGGTTGCTCCCCTATTTCTATATCTATGCCGAAAAGTTTTAGATGAGTATTATCCTTTACAATATCTATAGTAATTTCTAAACTATCAAATCCTGAGCCAATAACTCCTCTTATTTCAGTAACATTTTCCGGAATTACTAAGTCTTTTTCTTCCCCTTTGTATCCAAGAAGGACAACATCTGTCTCATTCTCGTAAAGAATAAATCCATTTTCGTCGATATGTATTTTACTTACATAATTACGTGTAGTATATATGTCTTTTGCATAATAACCGGCAAATCCATTTTCTTCACTACCTATTTCAATATTTAGAGAAGATAAATTGCATACCTCTACCAATTTTGTAGAAAATTCAAACGCTCCATCGCTGATATTTTTTATGCTTGGCGGAATAACTATACTACAAAGGTTTCCCAAGGAACCTTCAAAACTAAGAAATGAATGTGGATATATATTATTGATACTATTTACTGGTTTCCCATCTATTTCAGGCAAAATTTCTACAGTTGTATATGTAGGATCAACTTCTACTACTGCATAATTATCTTCATATTCTCTATAAGCAACACCAGAATGAACATAAGTATCTTCGTCGACAAATCCTTCTTCGCCTCTATGATCCGGGAATATACTTTTTGCACAACCAATAAAGAACGTGCTTATAAACACACATAAAACTATAGTTAATAGAATTTTCGCCTTTCTCATAGAATTAACCTCATTTTGTTCTTTTATATTATGTATGCTTGTTCTTAAATATTCCATAACATAATTTAATTGCGCAATTCTTTCAGTTTTGTTATATTAATTTTGTAGGATGCCGTTGGACAATTGGAGCCAACATTCCCAAAACTTAGTTTTGGCGGCTGGAGCAGTTATCTGGATCTCTTGGCCTCGTCCTACTTTTTTTATTTAATGTTTGAGTCAATAATTTTTAAATCAAATACCTTAAGCTTTTTGTTTGACACGATTTATTATCATTGTTATATTAAAGATGCAGGATGGTTCAGATTTATCTGACAAATTACCGAACCTATGTTCGGCGGTTATTTATAATAACTGGCTGGAGCGCATTTTTTTGAGGGTCTCTTGGTGCTTCCTGCTTATTTTTTGCTATTATATCACTTACAAGCGCTTGACTATTTTGATATTATTTGATAATTTTAAAGTGATAGGAAGCATATAAACGTTTGGTTAATCCATTCGGCTGGAGCGCATTTTTATAATGGAGATCTCTTGGCACCGCTCCTATTTTTTTTGTTTATATTTCCATGGCAAAATTGTAGTAAATTTATCCTTGAAATCGACTCTTTTTCGCTTTTCAATATACATCGGTTTTGGGTCTTTTGGATTTGGATTCGGACTAACCTTTTCATATCCTCTTTTAGTTAGGCCCTTTGAATGCGAAGTTTTTCTATATATAAAACCATCCTTTGGTGTTTCTATTTTTGCATAACCTTCTATTAACGCAGGATGTTTACTTTTCTTATAAATCCTAAAATGTGGGAAAATTGACATATTTGCTTAGCTCCTTACATGTTCTAAGCATATTTTCATATTTCTATAAGAAAGCGTCAATCAATATTTAAAAATTGCCGTTTTTATGGGTCGATTTTGGGACATCTTGCGCTTTTTCTTTTGTTTTTTTCGGAATAAGGCCAGACTATCGCCTGACCTTACTGTAGAGAGTAATCTTCATTTTTTTAGTCATCTTCATCTGCGCTACAATTAGCTGTCCAAGAAGTATCTAATGGAATAACTAATTTCTTTACACTCGCTTTATTATATGTGAACCACTTTTGATAATCATTTTGAGATCCATATGTTACGATACCAAACTTACCTCTCCATAGATTATCTGTATGGTATGAACAGAATAATCCTGAATTCCAAATAGTAATTGTTTGATGTTGCTTTTCATAATATACAGATGTACCACCTGCTGCAGATAGATTCTTTCTTCCATTCTCTAGAGCTTCTGAATCATTAGATATATTTACATTGAATTCTATTGTGTATAGGCCTTTGTCTGCATTATATGTAACCTTACCATTAACAAGAGTGTCTGCATTAATTAATGCGTTATCTATTTCATCGTATCTTACTCTTACATGCTTGAATTCATTATATGTATCCATTGTATAAATCTTTGGCGCATGCTTTTTGCCAGACTTTGCCATCTTTGAATAGATAATTGGTGATTTATCTGTTAAGAAGTCTTCTATACACGTTTCAGATAAAGATTCTGAACCACCATGTCTTTTATATATTGTATTACCTCCATCGCTTGTATATCTTTCTTCAGAAGATTCCATAACGCCCTTTATGATAGAGTTTGCAGTTGGATCATATGTGTAGTTTTGGAAGAACCACTTACTGCCATCTTTAACAATATATTCTCTAGAATATGCATAGCTATCTAAATTGCTTCCAATCAAAACGCCGGCCTTACCAAAAGCAATGCTTGCATAATAATCTATAGCCATAAGATTCTCGTTTGCTAGGTTATATAAATATGAGATAGTCTCTAAAACATCTCTATCTTCAGATAAATCATCAGACTCAGCATTTAGTTTTAAAATCTTGCTTTCATCAACACTTGTTGAAGATGCTACTACGCTAGCCGTAGGAGCTACGCCTAAATCATCAAAAGAAATATCATATTCAGTAGCTGCATCTAAAGGATCTTTTGAACAACCAACTAAAGATATAACAATAACACTAATTAATAGGATAGATATAAACAAAAAATAACTTCTTTTCATCAAAACCTCTTGAGGATTATTATACACTATTGCATAAAAAATCCTCCTATTGTTCGAATAGGAGGAGATTTAGTATTGTAAAATTTTTGTATCCTATGCTGATAATTGAATATCTATGTTTCCTGTTGATGTTTCAATTTCACATAAAGGACCTGCTGTGTATGGTACATGAATTGTTCCTGTTGATGATTTTGCCATAAATTGTCTTGGGCTTTTTACTGTACCTTTAATGTTACCTGTTGATGCTGTAAACTTCATGCCTCCAGTTGAATCTATATCTGTAAGTTTGATGTTACCCGTTGTTGTTGAAACATTTAAATCACCATCTACGATAAAGTTTGTCATTTTAACATTTCCTGTCGTTGCAGATAGATTTGATGATGGAGCATTTACATTTTCAATTTCAACATTACCAGTTGTTGCTTGTGCATTGAATTCGCTTAAAACATTCATATTCTTGATTTTTACATTTCCTGTTGTTGCTTCAACATTTAATTTGTTAACTTCAGCTAATTCTTCAGAAACACAATTGCCAACGCTTGTATTTACCTTTAGAGAATCGTATGCATCCTTTGGTAGATAAATTGTTACTTTTAAGTTAGCAAATACAAACCATTTCTCTATTTGGTCAAGATTGTCTACTTGAGTGATTATAAGTGTATTATCTTCAACTTTTACTTCATGATATAACTTCTCTAGTTCTTGACACTCTACCTTTGCCTTGCCATCGCTTGCTTTCTTGAAAAGCACGTCGCTTGATTCTAAGTTAATATTTATATTATCGAAATCTTCTACTTCATATTCCTTTGAAATATAATCTGGTGTAAAGTATCCATCATTATATCCCTTCCAGACTAAATATCCGCCAACTCCAACCAATACGATAGCGATTACTACAATTATAGCTATTGCCTTTTTCATATTACTCACCTCTTGTTAGAATTTTCTTTTTTATAGATAACAAAACTCTCTTTGTTAATCTAAATGATCCCTTTGTTGCTGCGATACAAGCAAATGCCATTACCATCGCTAAGCCTAAAGCAACCATTGATATTCCTAAATATGCTGGATTAAATCCAGTAACGAATATTGCTACAACCCCTGCAATTACAGTTGCTATAAGCGCAGCTTCAATTGCATAAGTTACAATAACGCCTACCCACATTAGCATATATGCTACAAATACTAACGCACACGCCATACACGCTAATGGGAACCATAATGGGAAACCAACCACAAGTAAGACAATTTCAACTGCACTTATCTTTCTCTTTGGCCTTACCTTTTCTTTTACAAAGTGCATAAATGGTGTATCTTTTGCAATTTGAGCAACTACATCATCAACTGAGCCAATTTCTTCTATAGCTTCTTCTTCTGTTAAGCCATTTTCGATTCTGTCATCAATCATTTCGCTATAGAAATCAATACGAGAGTCGATGTCTTCTCTTGGCAATCCTTTTAATCTTCTTCTTAGTTCACTTAAAAATTTCTCTTTTGTCATCTCTTATCCTCCATTATGAACGAATATACTTCCATCAATTCTTTCCATTCGTCCCTGAAGTCTTCTAATTTTTTCAATCCTTTATGTGTTATGTGATAGTATTTACGAACTCTCCCTTCATGGATTGTCGTTCTTACTACTAACATATTGGTTTCCTCTAGCCTTTTTAAAATTGTGTATAAAGTTGATTCAGATAAATCCAAGACGGGCTTAACATCTTTAATTATCTTGTACCCGTACGAGTCTTCATATTTGATCGCACTTAATACACAAATATCTAGTATTCCTCTTTTTAATTGAGCGTCCATGTATACCTCACCTTTCGTAATACATCATATCACGAAGTATTGGGCGATACAACACTTTTTAAGGTTATTTTTTGGAAAATCTTCAATTATAGTTGTTAAATTATATAATAATTTAGATTTTTAAAATGCTTAAAATATGCCCTTAAAATGGACAATTTAATGATTATCTAACATAAAATTTATGTAATATTTTTAATTATTATAAGTATTAATTATAGACATATTATTATTTAATATTTTAAAATCGAAAATATATTAAATGTATAAGGGTTAACAATATGGAAGAAAAAGCAGAACAAGTCATCAAAAGAAGAAAATGGGAATACATTAGAGATTCTCTTATCGCAATCGCGGTTATTGCTGTATTAGTTACAGGTATTGTACTTGCAGTTAAATTTTTAAAAGGCAAACAAGATTCAATTATTTTATATAACGAGAATGGCGAAGCTATTGGAACATATACTCAAAATAGTGAAATAACTGTTCCTACAAAGAAAGGCTATTCTTCAATTTGGGTTTCTGAAAGCGGACAAGTATATACTTCTGTTGAATCTGCCCTAGCAAATGGCGAAGCTTCTGTTAAACAAGTTTTCTCTCCTATCCAATATACATTAACTCTTTATTTAACTGGCGGACAATTAGACGAACAAGTTGGCTATGAACGCCATGAAGCACAAGAGGGCCAAGAAAGTCTTGGTGCTTATTACACAAGAACATTCACAATTGAAGATGATGTTTTTGAACTTCCTGCTATTACAAACGCTGCCCTTGCTACAAAGCGTGGTAGCAATTTTGGCTACTGGTCAAATGTTAACTACATCGGCTCTAATTACACGGCCGACCAATTAAAATCTACAGAAATTAAAAATGTTGAAACATCAAATGCTCGTGATATCGCTCTATATGCTGTATGGAAAGATATCATCTGCACAGTAAACGTTTATAACCATCATAATGGAGTGATGTTCTACGAAAACCATAATCAATATTCAATCCTATCTGAAGAAGACTTTACAGCAAAAGTATTAGCTTCTGCTCCTGCTGGATTTACATTCGCTGGTTTCTATACAGATTCGCGTTTTTCTACTCCATTTGATTTTACTCAAGAAATTGAACCAAAGCTTGTTCAAATCTATACAAAATGGAATGCGCAATCATTCACGCTTGAATTCAAAGATGTTAATGGTGATACATTATTATCTACAACATATAAAACAGAAGAAGAAATCCATTTCTATGATTATCCAGAAATTCCAGGAAAGACTTTCGATGGCTGGCTATTAGACAATGTTCTATTTGAATCAACAAAGATGCCACCAAAGGATATCGTCCTATATCCATCTTTAACAAATATTCCATATTCAATTACATGGATTGTTGATGATGAAAGACAAGCTATTCAAACTTATTATTATGGAGATGAGCCTCAAGCTCCATCTACACTAAATACGGATAAGGCTGAAGATGAAGGCCATACATATGTATTTGATGGTTGGTCTCCTGCTCTAACAGCAGTTACTGATGATGCTACATACGCAGCTCAATATAGGACTGTTATTAAGAAGTTCACATATTCTATTGAAGTCAACGGCGTAGAAGTTACAGCTCCTACAACAGTTGATTACGAAACAGCTATTGTATTCCCTTCAAATCCTGCTTCATATGAAAAGGATGGTTATTACTATACATTTAGTAAATGGGTAATTAAAGGCACTAACACTACTCCAACTATAGTTACAAAGGATATGGTAATTGACGCCGTATTTGATTCTCATATCTGCTCATACCAAGTACAATGGTTTGATAGAAATGGAGATATTATTCAAGTTAAGGATTCTACTAATACTTTAGTTGATTATTTAACTATTGAATATGGAACAGTAATTGATCTAGATTTAGCTCGCGAGTACATAGATGAAACATATCAAGAAGATCTTGGTGGCGGCCATATTAGAACATATTCTATAAAGGGATGGACTATTGGAAATATCTTCCAAACATCAAATAGCTATAGAGTCGTTGGCAACACAGAAATCCACGTAAAATATGAAGATGATAGCGATAAATCTAATTACATCTTATTAGATGAAAATGGCGTTGAGATTACAAGAGATACTTACTATGTTGGTGAATATGCTGAGCTATACGCTTTAATCTATGGCATTAATCGTACAAAAGAAGCAGACAACACATATACTTATACATTTGCTGGCTGGTACTATTTAGACAACAATGTTGAAACAAGAGTAGATTCTGCATCTCAATTAGATATTCCAAAAGATGAAACTATTACATTGTACGAAAAGTTCAATGAAGTATATATTCCATATACTATTACATGGAATTTAGATAATGATCAAGGAACTTTAGCAGTTGAATATCATTATGGTGATGTTCTACATCCTGAAGCTGACTTAATCGCATATAGCAAGACAACTATTAAAGCACCTACACAATCAACTGTATATACATTTAGTGGTTGGAAGAATTATACAGAAGGAGATACTGTTACAAAATCTACAACATATCTAGCCTTATACGATGAAACAGTAAGACATTATACATACACATTCAAAGTTGGAGATGATGTTGTAAAGACAAACAAAATTGATTACAACACAGCAATTATAGCTCCAGTTAACCCAACTAAGGCTCGTACTGCTCAATACACTTATACATTCTCTCATTGGGAAACATCTGATGAAGTTGTATTTGTTGATGGCGATAAGATTCAAGACGATGTTACATACAATGCTATATTTACTCCAACTGTAAATCAATATACTTATACATTTAAGATTGAAGAAGCTGATGAAACCCCATATGCTTCAGGAACAGAAGATTATGGATATGCTATTCATGCGCCTATTAATCCATCTAAGGCTGAAACAGCTCAATATACATATACATTTGATCATTGGGAAACTCTTGCTGGTGTTGCATTCGTAGATGGACAAGAACTACAAGGTGATATTATCTTCGTTGCAGTATTTACACCAACAACAAGACAATATACTTACACATTCTTTAACGGATCTGCAGAATTTGAAAAAGAAACTGTAGATTACGGAAGCGAAATTACAATCGCATCTATTGGCACACCTACAAAGGCTGATGATGAAGATATGTATTCTTACACATTCAATGGCTGGTATACAAATAGCAACTGTACGGGTTCTCCTCTAAGCGAAGAAACTATTAGAATCATTCAAGATATTGAATACTATGCAGGATATACTAAGACACCTATTGAACATACATATACATTTAAGAAGTTGGCAGCCGACGAAGAAGCATATGAAACTATAACTGTTGGCTATGGTTTAGCTGTTACTGCCCCACAAAATCCAACAAGAGATTACTACACATTCGATGGATGGGATAAAGTAATTCCAGAAACAATGGGAACAGCAGACGATTTATTCATCGCTACATGGACTCCAATTGAATATACTATTACATATGTATTAGACGGTGGAACAAATTCAGAAAACAACCCTGCTACATATAATGTAGAAGATGAATTTACATTAAAGAACCCAGAGAAATTAGGTTATACATTTACTGGATGGGACAACGATGGAGAAATTACACTAGGTTCACATGGCAATAAGACATTTACTGCTTCTTGGGAAGTAATTAACTACACAATTACATATGAATTAAATGGCGGAACTAATTCAACAAACAATCCTGCTACATACACAGTAGAAGATGCTATTGCTTTAGCAGATCCTTCAAAACTAGGTTATGATTTTGGTGAATGGTCTAATAATGGCGTAATTACAAAAGGTTCGACAGGCAATAAGACATTTACTGCTTCTTGGGAAGTAATTAACTATAACATCACATACGTATTAAATGGTGGTACGAATTCAAACGAAAACCCTGCTACATACACAATAGAACAAGCTATCACTTTAGCAGATCCTTCAAAACCAGGTTATACATTTACTGAGTGGTCTAATGGTGGCGAAATTGAATTAGGGTCATATGGCGATATTACTATTACTGCAACATTTGAAGCAAATACATATACTGTTACATTCAATAAAGTAAAAGAAGGCGCAGTACTTTCAACAACATCTAAAGAAGTAACATTTGATTCTCAATATGGTACACTACCTACTCCTACAATTCATGGATATGATTTTGCAGGTTGGTATTTAGATGATCAAACACAAATTACTAATGCTTCATCTTATACAATAGTAGGAAATACAACACTTACGGCAAAGTGGACACTACATACATATTATGTTGATTGCTATGTTGGAAGCACGAAAGTAACACAATATACATTTGATATTGAAAATCCTATTAATCTTCCTTCATACACAAAGAATGGCGAATACGAATTCGGCGGCTGGTATCTAGACGACGTAACCGATGAATCTATTGCTGTATCTTCTTTTAGGGCAAAAAATACATTCAACGATAGCGACACATCTGGAGATGAAACTATAAATGTATATGCTATTGTTAAAACTACAGGTTTAACTATAGTTGGAAATACAGTTACTGCATATGATAATACAAAACCTTATACAAATATAATTATTCCAAGAGTTTGGGATTCTATAGAAGTAACAACTATTGCTGCGAATGTATTTAAGAAGAATAGCACAATTACTTCTGTTGAAACTAAGTTCATAACAACTATTGGAGATCAAGCATTCTATCGTTGCACAAAACTTGCTAATATAGATTTATCTAGTGTTGAAACTATTGGAGATCAAGCATTTGCAAACTGCAAAGCTCTAACAAGCGTTGATTTATCTAAAGCTGAAACAATTGGCGAAGAAGCATTCTCAAACTCTGGTTTAACAACAATAACATTATCTAAAGACATAGTATCTCTTGGCGATTATGCGTTCTTTGGTTGCAACATTACTACAATCCACTTTGATGGAACAAAGGCTGAATTTGAAGCAATTATAAACGCCACAGAGGGCAATGAACATTTACTTGGATTAGTTGAATAAGGTAATACAAAACAACAATTAAGGACCGTTTTATAGCGGTCCTTTTTCTTTAGTATTAATTAAGGCTGTTGTTTTATGATTATTAATAGCGAGGGTTATCTTATGAAAAAAGTAATTGTATTTATTTGTGTCGCTTTATGCATTTTATTATGCTGCTGTTCTGCAAAATCTATAGAAGAGAAAAATGGATATTCGTTCCCAAATATTGAGAAAAAGTTTTCTCATTCTTTTGTACCAAATTCTATAACATCATCAAGTTGTCATATTATTAAAACAAAAGATGAACTTGATACTTATTTAGCTAGCAATTCAGACATTCAAACTTCATATAACTTAACAATTGCAGGGACAGAATATGAAGCATATTGTACAACCGAGGCTTTTGATACTACTTTCTTATTTGTTGTTATAGATTATCAAGCAACTAATACAACATCTACTATAGAACTTCTCTTTAACAAAAAGGCGGATAGACTATACCCACTTAGACGCGTTATAAATGATTCCGAAGAAATTAAACCTAGCGTTAGAGTGTATGCATATGCATTAAATAAGTCGGATTTTAGTGACTTAAAGAATCTATATTTTGAAAAAGTCGTAGATTATTATTATTTCTATTACAATTTTATGAAATAAACAATACATTTAATGGCAAAAAAGAAGGACCACCTTTTTATTGGTGATCCTAATTCTTCGTTTTGCTAAAATTAGTCAGCTACGTATGGTAGAAGAGCCATTTCTCTAGCTCTCTTGATAGCTGTTGTAAGCATTCTTTGATGCTTTGCGCAAACGCCGCTCATTCTTCTTGGTAAGATCTTACCATTTTCTGTAATGAACTTTCTTAACTTAGCGATATCCTTGTAGTCGATAGCTTCTGCCTTATCTACGCAGAATGTGCAAACCTTTCTACGAGGAGCTCTCTTGTTAGAATTGAATGGTCTCTTTCCTTCCTTAGCTGGAGCTGTTTGTGCTGGTGTAACAACCTTTTCCTTATCTTCCATTTTTTAATTCTCCTTTATTAAAATGGCAAGTCACCGTCTGCTACTGTTGTATCTTCAACTGGAGCTGATGGTTCTTCCACTTCTGTTTCCCCTGCGGCTTTAGAACCGTCACGAGGTGATAGGAACTCTACATCGTCTGCTTGAATTTCAATAGTTTGACGTGATGTTCCATCTTGAGCTTGGTATTTGTTAATTTGAATAGAACCAACGATTGCTACTTTTCTTCCCTTTACTAAATTGTTAGCGCATGTATCTGCTAAGCCTCTCCAGCAAAGAATATTGAAAAAGTCTACTTCATCGTTTGTTTTTGCAAATCTACGATTTACAGCAATTGAAAATCTGCAATAAGATACACCAGAAGCTGTTGTCTTCTTGTCTACATCGCTAGATAAATTACCGATTAAAAATACCTTATTCATAAATTTTCTCCTTATTTTCTAATAATCATGCATCTGTAAGTTTCATCCATGATACGAATTTGTCTTTCGATCAATGCTGGAACTTGAGCTGGAGCTGTGAATTCAACTAATACATAGTAACCTTCTGTCTTGAAGTTGATAGCATATGCCAATTTACGTGTTCCCCACTTGTCTAAATTGTCAACACTACCTTCGTTAGAAGTTATGATTGCATTAATCTTATCAACAACTGCTTGCTTTTGATCTTCTGTTAAATCGTTATCAACGATGTATAAAAGCTCGTACTTGTTCATGCGTAATACCTCCTTTTGGTCTAGTGTCCCATACCTCGATGTATGAGCAAGGATTTTGAACAAAATAATTTATATATTCAAAATGTATTATAAATATATCATTATAATAATTATCTTGTAAAGCGATTTAGTCTGTCATAAAACATTATCAACCATAAATAACTATGAACTTACTTCATCAGTTTGCTCCATGTTTAGTTGCCCACTCATCCAATCTTATTCTATTGCCTTCGATTTTGGTATACACAATTGAAATATATCCGCCTTCTATTTGTGATGTTGTTTCCGATGGCTCAGCTAGTAAGTATATTAAAATTTCGCCACTCTCACCAGCAAACAGAGCTTCTGGAATTATTATTTTTTCGCTATGGTTATATTTTATTTTTCCTTTATACGGAGGATGACATACGTATTCTATACTATTAAAATGTTCTATCGTTTTTACTACACTCTTATTAGGATCACCCATGCATTCTATTATCAACGAATATGTTAAATCTTCATAATTTTTATCTAATTCACAAATTGGGTTCCATCCATAATACAATTCTATTTCTACATTATCTATATCGAAATCTCTTACATCCGCTTTATATCCTATACATAGTCCCCTTGCGTTTCCTCCTCTTTTTACAGATAACCCATCTGAAATCCCTTGAGTATCTTTACAACCCCCACAAACGCAATGCTTAGAATCAGCACTAGTATTATTATTAGAAATCTCTTTAGATTCATCTCTTACCCCAATTCAAAATAGGCACTATCTAGTTATTAATAATGTTAGATAACCTTTTCCAATTATAATCCTCATCGATTATTTGGTATTCTACTAATATTATTTTACTGTAGTTCTAAATTAATGCAAGACGAACAAGTATTTTCAAACAAATACAACATGGCTACCAAGTCTCCCTGGCAGCCACGTATCACATTAATTACTCTTACGCTATTGTAGCTGTAGATGCACCAATAACGGTTACATTTCCACTATATGTATAATTGTTTGTATAAGATATTGTATTTGAACCAATTGTAACCGTATATGTACCTGTAGATTTTCCAGAAGATAGAGTTGTCTTTGTTAATCCACTATATTTAATTGAGCTTGCAAAATATCCAATACAAACTACTGTTCCTCCTGAGATCGTAACAGATCCATCAGCATCTAATGGCGTAGCCATTTCGCTATTTGGCCCACGTGTTATAACAACACCGCCAGTAATTGCAATTGAGCCATTTGAGTCAATACCATCTGTATCTCCGCTTGGATTTACTGTTACGTCTAATCTACCGCCTGAGATGTTAATTTGTGAAGATGCATTTACGCCATCGTCATCACCAAAGACCGTAACTTCTCCACCCTTGATGTTAATTGTTTTTGCTTCAATCCCTTCATGAGATTCTGAAACATATACAACACCATCTTCAATAGTTAGGGTGCCATCTGCGTGAATTCCATCATCGCTAGCCTTAATCTTTAGCGTACCTCCTTGGATTGTAATATTTGCTTTCGCAGTAGAACCTGTTTCTAATGCATCGTTATTTGTATGGAATCCATCATCATATGTATATGTGAAGATTGTTCCTGCTGTTACTAAGATATATTCGTTAGCCTTAACGCCCTTTGCGCTATCGTCAGCTTTCTCGGCAGATGTCTCACCGCTGAATCCTCCTCCGCTGAATCCACCGCCAGGTTGCATACTACCACCTCCTGGGCCAGCCATAGATAGAGAAGACGTGCTAACCGAAGATGTGGTAGTATTTGTATAAGAAGAATATATATTTGTATAGATGTCTACAGTAGGAGTATATACTGTACCATCACTATCTTGGCTTGTTCCAAATTCAACTGCATATGCTGCATCAATACCATCACCATATGAGTTAATTGTAATTGTTCCGCCATTTATATAAATATAGCCATGTTGCACTGAAGATCCCATATCTGAATTTGAAGTCTTAATGCCGTTATTTCCGCATACAATACCAATTGTTGGGTTCTCCTCTATTGTTACTTTATCATTGCCCTTAATGCCGTTATTCATGGCTTTAATAATCATTGTCACATTCTTTATAGTTACATTATCTTTTGAATGAATACCAGAATTCTTGTTACTTGTAATAGATATAGTTCCCTTACCGCTAACCTTTAGGTTACCATTAGCAACATAAATAGCAGCTGTACCTATTGTTTCATCTGTTGTTTCAGAATAATCTGTTGTTCTTGTATCGTATATATAATTTGTTGTGTTCTTTTTTACTTTTATAGTACATGTATCGCAATCTTTGACAAAGATTGGAGATACTGAACTATTTGAAATAGATACATCATTTAATTCAATTTCAACTTCTTCATTAGGAACATCAACATAGATTTGTCCTTGAGTTAATTTGCCACTTGCTGTATATGAACCAGCTGTAGTTATTGTATATACACCATTAACAGCAGTTACGCTATTCCCGTTTTCATCAACCAATGTGAATTCTTCCGTTATTTCATCTTCTTCTATTTCAACATCAGTTGTGCTTCCTTGAACATCATCTCCTGTTATTGTTTGAGTTGATTTGCCAGTATTTGTTGTAGAATTGCTACTTCCGACCTTTAAATCAGTACTGCATCCAATGGCAAACACCATTACTCCTATTAATAAAACGATTAATACCAAACTATATTTCTTCATGAGGTCTTCCTCCTTACAACTCAATTATTTAGGAGAAAGTTAAAGTTTAATTAAAGAATTGAATAAAAAATGTGACCCTGAAATTTTCAAGGTCACACGTATAATTTTAATTATAATTACATTTTGCTTTCTAATAATTCTCTTGAGAATTTCAATCTTCTTAGAGTTTCTTCTTTTCCTAGAAGATCTGCCATTTCTGTTGCACCACCTGGTGTTGAAGCGGCAGCAGTTAGAGCTAAACGTAAAGGTAAGAAGATTTGTCCTGTCTTAATTCCCATCTCTTGAGCTGTTGTAGTTAAAAGCTCTTTTAAATAGTCATTTGTCCAGTTTTCTACCTTTGGTAGAATCTCTTCGCACTTCTTTAGAGCATTTAGCGCGATTTCTTTTGTTATCTTCATCTTCTTGTGTTCGAACATTTCAACATCAAATTCACCGAACTCTTCTAAGAAGTTAACCTTTTCTGGAATGTCGCTAAAGATTTCTGTTCTTGGAATTAATAATTCAGCAAGCTTTCTATAGTCATACTTTCCTTTAACCTTGCTTTGATCAAAATATGGAGTAGCATATTGTAGATATTCATCTATAGATAATTCCTTAATATATTCTCCATTTAACCAACGCATCTTAGCTTCATCGAAAATTGATGGAGAGTGAGAAATACCATCAACATCAAATTGATCTAGCATTTCTTGCATTGTCATCTTTTCTTGGTTAGACTTTGGAGCCCATCCAAGTAAAGCAATATAATTTACGATTGCTTCAGCTAAATAGCCCTTAGCAATGAAATCTTCGAAGTTTGCATCTCCGTATCTCTTTGATAGCTTTCTTTGAGCATCTTTCATAATTGGAGATAGGTGCATATAGTGAGGTCTTTCCCAACCAAATGCATCATACATTAAATTGTATTTTGGAGTAGAAGATAGATATTCAACACCACGAATAACATAGTTAATGTTCATTAAGTGGTCATCTACAACGTTTGCAAAGTTGTATGTTGGCATACCATCTGTCTTAATTAAGATTTCATCTTCCATATCCTTGTTTGGAACTGAGATGTGTCCAAATACCATATCATCATATTCAGATACGCCTTCTTCTGGAATGTTTTGTCTAATAACGTATGGTTCGCCAGCTGCTAATCTCTTCTCAACTTCTTCCTTAGATAAATGTAAGCAGTGCTTATCATATTTACCAATACCATTTTCATCTTTAAGTGTTGCTAATCTTTCTTTTGTACAGAAGCAGTAATAAGCTCCACCCTTTTCTACTAATTCTTTAGCATATTTTAGATATAAATCTTTTCTTTCACTTTGAATATATGGACCATATCCACCATCCTTATCTGGTCCTTCATCGTGATCAATACCTGCTTTCTTTAGTGTGCTATAAATAACATCAACTGCACCTTCAACATATCTTTCTTGGTCTGTATCTTCAATTCTTAATACGAATGTACCATTATGTTTCTTTGCCCACAAATAAGCATATAGACATGTTCTTAAATTTCCTATATGCATAAACCCTGTAGGGCTTGGCGCGAATCTTGTTCTAACATTTTCCATGTGTGTTCTTCCTTTATGTTTAATAATCCTTATTAAGCATACCATAATTGTATTAATTTGTGTATAATTAAAGCGATGATTAATTATATAAACAAAATTTTAAACGATACCCTAAAATTAGTAGCTATAGATAGTGTTCAAGCACCACCTACATCCCTATCTCCATTTGGCGATGGCGTTGGCAAGTGCTTAATCGAAGTTTTAAACATTGCAAAATCTTTAGGCTTTGAAACTCATAATGAGGAAGGCTATTATGGTACAGCTACAATTGGAGAAGGTGAAGAGTTTGGAATTTTAGGTCACGTCGATGTAGTTCCATATAAAAATCAAGAATGGACTAAAAAGCCACTTGGCGAAATTATCGATGGTGTTTTATACGGAAGAGGCGTTTTAGATGATAAAGGACCTATGCTTTGCTGTCTATACGCAGTATATAAATTAATCCAAGATGGATATACTCCAAAGAGAAAGATTAAATTCATTTTTGGCGGCAACGAAGAAAGCGGCTGGAAATGTATTGAAAGATATAATCAAAAAGATAAAATGCCAAAAGATGGATTCTCTCCAGATGCTGACTTCCCTATTATTCATTGCGAAAAAGGAATTGTTGAAATTAAAGTTACTATGGATAAGCCAAAAGAATTATTATCTTTAGTGGCAGGAGAGAGAGCTAACATGGTTATAGATAAATGCTTAGCCACAATTAACACACCACTTTCTCATTCTTCAGATATAAATATCTGTGCATCTACAAAAGATAACATAACAAGCATTAAAACTTATGGTATGGCAGCACATGGCTCTACACCAGAAAAAGGAGATAATGCATTTTTACATACTCTAAATTATCTAAGCGAAAACTTGGGCGGTATCTATACAACTCTAAATAATTTTCTATATTCAATTAAAGGTGAGGGTCTTGGAATTAATCTTCATGACAACAAGAGTGGAGATTTATCTTTAAATGTTGGTATCGCTAAGATTGAATTAGATAAATTAATTCTTCATTTGGATATTAGATATCCAGTTACATTTACTCAAGATTTTATCGTAAATAAAGTAGCAAACGCTTTTTCATTTGCAAAATGTGAAGTAGTTCACGCTCACGCTCCACTATTTGTTGAGAAAGACGACCCACTTGTTCAAACACTACTTGGTGCATATAACAAAGTTATGAATGAAAATCTAGAACCAATAGCTATTGGCGGTGGTACTTATGCTAGAGCTATGAAGCATGGTGTTGGATTTGGCCCAGTATTCCCAAACAAAGAATCTTGTGCACACGAAGCAGACGAACACTTCTCTGTTGAAGATTTTGAAAAATCCTTCAATGTTTATTACGAAGCTATTAAGAGTTTATGTTTTTAAAGATTCTTTAAATAATAATCTACTGGTAAATATTTAATTCCATCTATTTCTTGAGCATGGCCTCTGTACAAGACAACTTTTTTTTCTAACGTTCCATATTTTTTTGATAGTTCAAGCATAAAGTTTTTATTATTTAAATGTTTTGCTTGTGTAGCAACATTAGCTTTTTTTGCATGTTTAATTTCATATGCTACAAAACTGTCCTTCCTCTTGTTGTATTTCACCATATCACATTCTGCCCAAGTGATATTGTCTATATATTTAAAAACAATTTCTGTGCTTTTCTTTGCAAATGTCGATTCTAGCAATACAATCTCTTCCAACATTCGACCTTTAACATCCGACAATATCTTGTTTAATATAATTTCTTTGCTCTTTTCATTTATAGAACCAAACGCCTCGTCTTGCATTAACGAATGACAAAGCGCTTTTGCTATTGAATACCTCATACCAGGCTGTGTGAACACTGGTTCTTTTTTGATTTTACCGTTTGCATACCTAATTTCAACATCTTTGATTAAATCCAATGCATACAAATATGATTTTATTTGGTCAACAGCTTCTTGCGTTACTTGAACTTTTGCTTCACTCGCTTCGCGTACTTTAATAATTTCTTTTAATGTGTCTAGAACTGCTTTTTCATTAATGTTTGACAAAGCGAATTGCACTTCTTCATCTCTTTCATGTAAAAGCATTTGTCTTGCAGAACCTAAATCGTGAGAAACAAAAAGATCCTGGATAACGCTTAGAACAAAGTCATGGTTCATACTTTCTACTATTCTATTTATAGCATTCGTTAATTCATTGTTATCATACAATTCTTTTAGAAAATAGAATTTAGACCCAAATCGTTCGTTTCTTAAAGATCTTTGAATATTTTGACTTATTGCAGTATCAATATATTTTCGCGTTCCGTTATCATCCAAGAATGTAAACTCACTTTCCTTATATCTTAATTCTCCAATCTTCATGTTTTCTTTTTGTAAAGTGCCGCCATATTCAATGTAATCATCTATATCGCTTTTGTATAAAAGATTTGCAAACTCTTTATATGGAATATATGAAGTATGAATTGTAACGGTCCTATCGTACAATTCATCTCTTCTAGCAAAATCAAATCCCAAGGAGTCTGTTCCAGACAAAACGATTTTATAGCCCATAGAACAGTAAATGTCTGATAAAGAGGCTGCTGAATTTATAAAATCTGACAAAAGAGTTACTTCATCTATAAGAAAGTATTGAATTCCTTGCTTCGTTAAATAATTGATATCTTTTATTAAATCTCCCATCGTGTTTGATTCATCAACTTTAATGTAGACCGTCTTAGAAATATCTATATCATGAAGCAATTGATATAGCATAGTCGTTTTTCCAGTTCTTCTTAGACCATACAAAATGCAAACTCGTCCCGTATAATCATTTACAATATAATCATACAAGTCATGATAACATTCTCTCTTCTTATAGTTTTTTACTTTGTCGTAATATAAGAGCAAACCTTTGCCATGTATAACAGGTGTTTTACAAACGCTAAAATCTATTTCTTCTTTTTCCTTTGTCCCACTGGCATAGTAACTATAATCCGCAAAAGAAGTTTGCGCAGCTTCTTTTTCTTCACCCTTAATCTCTTGACTCTGAATAGTTGCGTGCTTTATTCCTTCTTCTTGCGGCATTTTAGTTGTTTTATGCTTTTCTATTGTTTCCACAATTCTTCCTCTTGTTTTAATTGTAGCACTTATTTATCTTCTTTCTTAGACTTTCTAGAGAATCCGTTACAGAATCCAACTAGTATACCTGCTAACCATAATGGCATAGCACCATTTGACATAGCTGCCATTCCTCTAAATGGAATACCTAGAGCTGCTTCAATTGTCATCTTGTTTTGTGGAGAATCCATTTCTGCCTTCTTAATACCTGTTGCAGCGCAAACAGCAATTAACATAATCTTGTGGAAGATTTTACCAAATCCAGATCCCTTAACATCGTTAACTGTATTTTCTAGAGTATAATCACCTTTTCTTGTTGGTTGTTCATATACTACATCAAGACCAAGAAGTTTTGCGTCAGCATCTGTTGGCTTACCCTTGAATGTTTCAAACCAGCTTCCCTTGAATTTTGCTAAATCAGAAGATGTATCTCCATCCTTCTTAATTGTTTCTGTAAGCTTAATATCTCTAGATGAAGCACCGATTTGGATTTCGTAATCACCCTTGGCAATTACATAAGCGTTCTTTTCAACATTGAAGTATTCAAAATCGCTATCCTTTAATTCGAATTCTACTGTCTTTGTTTCGCCAGCTTTAATAAATACCTTATCGAAGTTCTTTAATTCAGCTGCTGGGAAGATTGTAGCCTTTGTCTTGTTAGCAATATATAATTGAACAACTTCTGCACCATCAACCTTACCTGTGTTTGTAACATCAACAGTTACCTTATTCTTGTTAACCTTTAGGTTAGAATATTCAAATGTTGTATAAGATAAACCAAAACCAAATGGGAATCTTACTTTAACATTTGCTGTGTTATAGTATCTATAACCAACAAATAAACCTTCTCTATAGTTAACTTGGTTCTTTTCTTTTCCGTATGTTTCAGAACATGGAACATCATCATAAGATAGTGGCCATGTTTCAGCAAGCTTACCAGATGGGTTAACAACACCATATAAGATATCGCATAGAGCTGAACCAATTGATGCACCAGCTAGATATGTATCTAAGATGGCTGGAGCCTTGTCTGCGAAAGATAAATCTACAACTGAACCTGCAGATAATACAACAACTACCTTGTTTGTCTTAGCTAATACTTTCTCTGCAAGAGTTAAGTGAGCATCAGGTAAAGCAAACTTAGTTACTAATCTATCGCTTCCTTCTGATTCATATTCATCAGATAGACCAACATATAGAATAACTGTTTGATCATCAATCTTAGCTACTGCTTCGTCAGCAAGCTTAGCATTTAATTCAGCATCCTTCATGTTTGCTAAATCATAACCCTTAGCATATTCATATTTAATGCCTGCTGCATCTAAAGATTCTTTTAGAGAATCTACCTTTGGTGGATTTAAGAATGAAGAACCAGCACCTTGGTATCTTGGCTTTTCAGCGAATTCACCGATAACTAATACCTTATCTGACTTCTTTAATGGAAGAATGTTCTTTTCATTCTTTAGAAGAACCATACTAGATAAAGCTACTTCCTTAGAAATCTTGTGGTGAGCTTCTTTATCATATGGAGTCTTCTTTGAAGAAGCATCAAGTGTCTTTTCAATTAAGTGAAGAACATTGTATGCTGCTCTATCGATTTCTTCATCTGTAATCTTTCCAGCCTTGTAAGCCTTTAGAGTATCTTTTAGATATAATTGCTTGTTACCTGGCATTTCTAGATCTAGACCAGCGTTTAAATCTTCATAGTGGACGTGCGCACCACCCCAGTCTGTTAATACGCAACCATTGTATCCCCATTCATCACGAAGGATATCTTTTAAGATTAACTTGTTTCCGCTTGATGGAACGTTGTTGATCTTGTTGTATGCACTCATAATTGTGTATGGTTGAGATTTTTTAACAGCGATTTCGAATGGTTTTAAATAATATTCTCTTAAAGTTCTAATATCTAAATTTGAACTTCCTGTCATTCTATATGTTTCTTGATTGTTTGCAGCATAGTGCTTTAGTGATGTACCAATACCCTTTGATTGAATAGCATTGATCATTGATGCTGCCATTTCACCAGCCAAAACTGGATCTTCTGAAAAATATTCGAAGTTTCTTCCACATAGTGGATCTCTCTTCATGTTTGTACCAGGTCCTAAGATAACAGCTACTTCTTCTTGAATACATTCTTCAGCCATAGCTTCACCCATCTTCTTTAGGGCTTCTCTATCCCAGCTACATGCTGAGCAAGATGCTGTTGGGAATGCTTCTGTTGGAACAACGATACCTACGTTCATTTGTCCGCCTGCAGCCTTTCTTAGTCCGTGAGGACCATCTGTAACCATAACTGATGGAACGTTTTGTGATTCTACTCCATTTAAATGCCAGAAATCTAAACCAGAAGTTAGCATTAGTTTCTCTTTTAGTGTCAACTTTGACAATATTTCTTTTGCGTTCATATTTAACCTCTATCTTATATACTACTTTAATGCGCTAAATTTACGCGCATTTCTATTATAGCAATTTTTATGTAATAATAAAACCATCAAATTTTAACAAGAAAAAAGTGCCAGAAAAAATATCTGACACTTTTACTATTTCGCTGATATTTACCTTATGAATTTGGCCATACAAAATTGTCGTTTAATTCGTATTCACCATTATCAATTAGGATGTTTTGTCCACTTGCAGATTTATTCACACAAGTTAAGAAATATATCCATTCAGAAACTTCCTCTGTATCTGTCCATTTCTTCATTGGAGTGACCTTCATAATTTTATCCCATAGGTCTTTATTTTCCATTACTTCTTTATTTAAAGAAGTTTTTACTCCGCCTAAAGATATAGCGTTTACTGTTACTCTTTCTTTTGCTAATCTTATTGCAACGTTTTTCATATATCCAACTACGCCCGCTTTTGAGGCTGCATATAAAGGAAATTCGCTACCGCTGATTGATGATGCAGATGCATTAAATAGAACGGATTTTAGCGCCTTATTGTTCTTTATATACTTCTCGGTTACATATATTGTTCCCTTTAGGTTGTTGTCTATATCGTTGGTAGAATTTTGAAGACCTGCATTGTTGATTAGAATTTCAACATCTTTAATATCAGGAAGTGATGCTTCATTTTTTATATCTGCAATATAGTGTGTGTAGGCAGCGTTATCAATTGAAGATTTATTTAAATCTATTCCTATTACTTCGTGACCTCTTTTAAGGAAGTATTTTGCTACCTCAAGTCCTATTCCAGACGATGTTCCTGTAATTAAGATTCGCATTTTTGTTCTTCCTCCTTCTTTATGTAATTGAAATATTCTTTACCTACTTCTTCTCTCTTCCAAGCGCTTGTTAATCTATATCCGATTGGTGAGAATACAATTTCGCATAGAAGTTCAATTGCAGCGCCAGTTAGAGAACATGTTACACATTGAACGAATGTCCATTCAACACCCCATTCTGGATGTAGAAGTGGCATGAATAACATAAATGTTGGGATAGCAAAGATTAGATTATCTATGAATTGACCAACAAATGTTGATACATAAGTTCTTATGAAGAATGCTGCTGGACCATCTGGATTCTTCTTGAACATCTTACCAATTGCCCAGTTAGAGAAATTGTTAACAAGTGCAGATAAGATAAATGCAATTGTTGAATCCATTAAGATGAACCATGTCCCACCGAATATTTCATCAAATCCTTCCATCTCGCCTATTCTTGATGCTGCAAAGAAAATTAAACAAGCAAGCAAGTTAACAAGCATTGCAAAGATAGAAAGTTTTGTTGCTACCTTTGGTCCAAAGTGCTTTGTTACTACGTCCATAGACATAAATGATAGCCATGAAACTAAAATACCACCATCAATAGCTAACCAATCTGATTGGTAGATAGTCTTGTTTGCAAGTAGATTCATTGTGATTACTGATACAACAAAAAGCGCTACGACGGCTGAAGGAATATTTCTTAATAAAATTACTGAAGTTCTAATTTCTTTTTTAACCCACTTCAAAAGGTTAAATTTTTCGTTTTCCATATTTTCTCCTTGGTTTTGATTTATTAAGCGAAGGATTTAGAGGCCGAACTTCGCTGTCTCAAATTATATGCTTATTATTATTTATTCGCAAGAAAAACGAGCCACTTTTTAGTGGCCCGTCTGTTTTGGTTGTTTTTATATTACTCTTGTGGAGCTTGAGCTTCTTGAACAATTTCAGCTTCTGTTACGATTCCTTCTTCGTCACCTTCAGCTAACTTCTTTAAGTGAGCTTCCTTTTCTTCTTGAAGGATTGCAACCTTATTCTTAGATAATGGGAAGATTACATATAGTAAGAATGCCATCACACCAAAGAATACAGCTGGGATAATTGTAGCTAAGATAAACATTGTCTTTAATTGTCCTTCTGTGAATACAAAGCTACCTGCTGATACTGTTTCATAATATCCCATAGCAAGAAGTGTTGCGTTAACAGCTACAGCTGCAATAACTTGACCCATCTTTCTAAAGAACATAAAGAATGAATATGCTGTACCATCTTCTCTAGATCCTGTCTTAACTTCAATTTCATCGATTGAATCGGCTGCCATAGCCCAAACTTGTAGAACGAAGAAGTTTAGACCAATACCACTAGCTAGACATAGAATCATGAATAGATATAAAGCTACATTTGTTGGTCCCATGAATAATAGGAAGAACATCAATAGGTTTGCACAAGCAGCAACTGCCATACCAGTCGCAGAAACTTCTTTCTTACCAAACTTTCTAACAAGTTTTGGTGTAAAGAACATTAAGAATGCCATTGGTAGATATGTTAATACTGTTGGTAACATTGTCCAAATACCACCCTTACCAAAATAGAAGTTAATTAGATAAGAATAGAAGCTTTGAATGAACATTTGTCCAGCAAGCAATAACATTGATGCTAAAGATACAGCAACCATTGATCTTGATTTGAATAATTTCTTGAATGCATTAATTGTTGCTCCCTTTTCTGGCTTTTTAGGTGGAGCGATAACTCTTTCTTTGTTTCCTAAGAAAGCAAATACCATCATAACCATAGAAGCAATAGCCATTGCGATAACACCAATTAGAAGGATTGTATAATTAACACCATCTTCTTTGAATGCTATCATACCAATAACCATAACTGGCATAGAACCAATAGCAGCACCAACTGATCTCCAAATAGAAAGATTAGATCTTTCTTTATCATCAAGTGTTACAACTGATGCCAAAGAACCATATGGAATTTGAACAACTGTATATGCCATACCAAAGAATATATAAGTAATTGTTGCAAATACACTTAATCCTACAGAACCTGCGTTCTCTGGAGATTGTTGACCTACAACAAACATCAATACGGCAGCAAGCGATAGAGGGATACCACCATATAAGAACCATGGTCTATATCTTCCCCATTTAGACAATTTCATTGTGTCACAAATTCTTCCCATAATTGGGTCATTTACAGCATCCCATACACGAGCCACAACGAACATCAACATAATAAATAATGGATTCAATAACAATACGTCAGTATAATAACGTTGTAAAAGTGTTGTTACTAAACCAAATACTAAACAACAACCTGTATCGCCAAGGGCATATGATACGTAGTCTTTTCTTTTTAAGCCACTTGCTTGAGCAATGTAGCTTTGCTTTGTTTCTTCACTCATAATTTGTCCCCTTTAAATTATTTTCTATTTTCTTTCGAAGAATAATCTTCTTGCGCAAATACCACTTGCGCCAATGAATGCTACTTTTTCATTTAGCGATGAAACTCTAATGCTATCTTTAGATAATACTGGATTTATATCCAAACATTCCTTTATGAATTTCTCAGCTATTTTCGTATCGTTAAATACACTACCAAACAATACTATATCTTCAGCGTTTAGAATTGTGGCTGTATTCATTAATGCCATTGCGGCTAGTTTTATTTTATCATAAATATCTTTATCTTGAGAGCCCTTATCTAGAGCAACTTCGGTCTCTAAGCATCCTACTCTTCCGCATATGCATTTTTTACCATTTGGATTTACGATATAATGGCCTATTTCACTAACACCGCTATCGCCAGCACTTAAAACTTGACCTGCGTTAACTATAGCAGAACCAACTCCAGGTCCCCATTTAAAATACAATTCAGATTTATCTCTATCCTTGTTTTCATAAATAGTGCTTGCGATAGCAAATGATCTAACGTTATTGTGGATAACAACATCGCATTTTATCTTATCTTCTAGTTTTTCTTTTAGATTAGCCATTTCCCATACGCTATATCCACGAGATGAACCGACGATACAAACGCCAGCACCGATTATCTTATCTTCATAACCGCTATCTTTTAGATAGCTATATGCCATATCGATTACTTTATCTACATCCTTTTCGAATGAAATAGATTTAATATCTATTAATTTACCCGCTAGGGTCGAAATTGAAAATGAAACATTGTCTCTATCTGCGCACACACCTAGTACTAATTTTTCATCTAATGTTAGCTCTAATAGAACTTCACTTCTCCCCTTTGCGCCATCTTTAATAGCCTCTGCCTCTACAATATATCCTTCTTGGATTAATTCTTGGCAAATCTTTGTAACAGCAGCCGGAGTTAAAGCAAGGGCTTTTGCAATGTCTTTTCTACTCATCTTTCCATTTGCATTCAAAAGGTATAGAAGTGAACTTCTATTTGTAGATTTTAAAGACTTTAAATTTTGCCCTATTGCCATTAAATTACCCCACATGCGTTTAGTATTAATGATGTAGCACTAATTGCCATTAAGACATATGTTATTATCATAAATACTTTCTTGTTCATTCTCTTTGCAAGAATGTTACCAAATGCAATTGCTCCGATTAATACAAATACTGGCATTACCATAGCAGCAATAGTATCAATAATATTGCCACCTACCATTACGAAGCTTCCTGCGATTATATCTCTTACTAAATTGACGCCATTTAGAACGACCCATACCATAGATAGAGTGCTTCTAAATTCGTCCTTATCTTTTAGTTTCTTTGTTGCGTAGATAATAAGTAGTGGTCCACCACAAACATACATTCCATGTACAACGCCTGATACAACTAATAGCGCATAAAGAAATGCTTCTTTATACCAAGGATTCTTTGTTGCAAATACTGTCTCTTGCGTTATTTCTTGATTATTTGCATCTAAAACAACGTCTGGTTCTTTCTTTGTTTCTAATCCTTCCTTTTTGATGAATGTTGTATAGCATCCAATAATTGTAAATAGGAATACAAAGCTTGCAAGGATGATTAATAATACTTGCTTACTTATATCTACAAGCCCAAGTATTAGATATCCACCTACCATACCAACGAGCATGATAATACAGATTTTTAATACTTCTTTCCAATTGATTGATTTTCTATTTAATACTACAACGCCAAGTGATGCTAAAAGTCCCAAGATATTTAGAGTTGTTCTTGAGAACTCGCTTCCCATAAGCATAATAGCAAATGGCATAGCAAGCACTGTACCTGCAAAGCCAGTAATGGTTTGCATTACATTAGCAAATAAGATTACTAATAGAAATAGGAACAGCGTTAATGTAAATGGCATTAGTACTTCTCAACCTCGATTTTTAACATATGACATAAAGCTTCGATCTCTTGAGAGATGTCTCCCATAGCTACAACAAAGTGTGGTTCCCAACCATTTAAAACTGAGTTGTTAACTAAATCTTTGGCACTTGTATTGGTTTTTATTACAATACTTGTTCCTAAGAATTGTTGTGGTTTGTCTAATGCTTCACCTGTAGCTAAGAACACTCTAAAGCTTCCATCAGCCTTTTTGCCTACTCTAAAGATTGTAACATTTTTTTCTGCTTTGCAACCAAATTCTAGAGTTGGACCAATCTTTCTATTACAATGAACACCAGCTTTTGCACCCGTATCTTTTCTTGCTAGAGAGCAAGCAGCTGTACCGCAGTGCCAGAATGTTACTATATTTTCATTCTTATCCATAGATACTGGATCTCCAAAGAATGTAGGTTTGTTTGTTAGGAATTGACCCATAAACATAGATAGTGCACCATATGTGTCAGCTTCACAAGATGATGGAACATTTAAATCGTTCAAAATAGCAAGTACTGAACATACTGGTGTTCCAAATGCTGTGAAGAAATCTGGCCAACATCTTGAAGATAATGCACCAATGTTATTCTTCTTAACATATTCGTAATATGACTTATATAATCTTGCAAAATCTCTAACGTTCTTTGCTTCGATATTATCTAAGCCAACGATTCTATTTTTAGCATCCTTTAGATATTCCTCTACTTCTTCATCAGAATATGATTTTGCGGCATCGATTAATTCTCTTGCTTCAATAGATAATAGATTTGAACCAAATGTTGTCATCATTTCCATATCTAGTGCTCTACCAAATCCAAAGCCTTGTGGAGTATGACCGATTTGAAGAATGTTTAATTCTCTTAAAGCCTTCTTTAACTTAGCAGCCTTAATTGTTGATGCAATCTTTTCTTTTGTTTCTTTATCTTGAGGTGCCCCGAAGATATATTCGAATGGCAAGCCAAATGCACTCATAACATTGGCTGCAGAATATGCGCCAGTTAGAGAATTCAATCTTAATCTTCCGCCATCAATTACTGGTTCTTTTAGAGTCCATAAAAGCATTGGACAATTAAACTTTCTTGCAATTTCACTCATATATGCGCCATTTGCAAAAGTAATATTTTGAACAATAATTAAATCTGGAGTTTTATCATCCATAAAAGCATGTAGTTTATCTAAAGATAATAACATCTCATCTGGATAGATTACTGCTTCATCGATTTCTTTTAATAAATTGATAGATTTTTCAAATTCTTTTTGCGCACTTTCTAAATGGAAAGTTGGTACGCCGATTGGTATATACAAATAATTAAACTTCATATTTCACCTAATATTTCAATTCTTTATTTTCTCCAATAAATCCTGGATAAGCTCCTTGATCTATTAAAGGTTTTCTATCTTTGTGAGCAAGTACCCACTTATTTCTTTGTAGTAACAATTGAGATTCTTTATCCTCTGTCACCTTCTTTTCTTTATGTGGAGTATTTGTTCCCTTTGGAAGTATAACAACGCCTCTAAACCCTTCATCTTGTACTTTACAAGGTGATAAATGTAGAGTTGTTTCATACATTTCAATAGCCGTGCCTTTAGGCACGAAAAATACTTTTTCATTTCCTACATAGAACTTATTGTCTTCAATCTCCCAAACATGGCCCAAAACTAACATAAATGGAGTAACCGCTATATTAATTTCTGAGCCTTTATGATATTCAAATCCATTGTATGTAGAATTTCTACCATTACAATAACCAATTTGAATTGGCATACCACCATATAGGATATCCTCTACTTCCTTCTTTATTGGAAGAGCTTCCATCTTTTCATCCGATGGGATATAGATATTACCATTTTCTGGGATTGGAGTATTTGATTCCATATAGTCTATGATTTGCGAAAAGTCGTAACCTTTGACAACTCTGCCAAAGGTTTTAAACTCTTCGTCTAACACGGAATATATTTTTACATCATTTACTTCATTTAAATGATTAATCATTAAAATCGCCTCTTACTGCTTTGAATGTAGCTCTGAAATCTTCTTTGCCAATATTGTTTTCCATACACTTGTCATATACGCTCTTTGCGTTTTCCATACCTGGCATTGGGAATGCGCTTTCTTTACTCATTCTTTGGCAAATGCCTAGGTCCTTATGCATGTTCTCAATTGAGAATGCTGTTGTCCAGTTCTCGTTTTGAAGATTCTTCCATTGACCATCAAGATAGAAGTTTTGTCCACCACCATATGAAATAGCTGTAGCGAAATCTTCAATTGATACGCCATATCTCTTTGCTAAATTAATTGTTTCGTTAACACCATTTTGGATTTGAGCAACTAGTGTGTTATGACAAATCTTCATAACAAGACCCATACCATTTTCGCCCATTCTAATTACATTACATCCCATGTACTTTAGGATTGGTTCAATTGTTGGGAATAAAGATTCATCACAACCAGCATAAATACCTAATTGTCCCGCAATAGCGGCCGGTTTAGATTTTACAACTGGAGCATCTGCAAATTGTGCACCCTTTGCTTTAATCATATTTGCTACTTCTTTAGATACTGATGGATCGATTGTTGACATATCGATGCAGATCTTTTTGCTATCTATATATGGTAGTAATTCTGTGTATAAAGCCTTTACATGTTCAGATTTTGGTACCATAGAGATAATTACGTCAGCATTTTTAGCAACTTCAATATTGTTATCGCATGGGATAGCTCCTACGGCTGCAAGCTTAGCTACTTGAGCCTTATTTAAATCGCTGCAGTATACTTTATCGTCATGCTTTTTAACGATGTTTTCACACATCGATTCGCCCATTATACCAAGTCCAATAAACCCGATTTTCATATTCTGCCTCCTAGTCTGTAATAGTCTTATCCCAAGCTGCTGTGAACTTAGCTAGACCGTAGTCTGTAAATGGATGATAGAAACTATCTTTATATACTTGAAGACCAGCTGTTACGATATCTGCGCCCATAGCTGCACATTCAGCGATTTGCTTACCTGTTCTAATAGCTGCACAGATAATCTCTGTCTTATAATCATAATTTCTGTAGATTTCAACAATATCTGAAATGTATTGTGAACAATCTTCACCGCTAGCTTCTTTCCAACCGATGAATGGAGATACAAATAATGAACCATTCTTTGCAGCAATTAGTGCTTGAGATGGAGAGAACACTAGAGTTAGGTTTGTTCTAATACCTTCTTGTTCTAGCTTTCTTGCTGCTTCAATTCCGCCTGGGATGCAAGGAAGTTTGATTACAAAGTTCTTAGATAACTTAGCAATGTCTCTACCCATAGCGATCATATCTTCTGCCTTTGTTAGGTGTGGATTTGTTTCAACTGAGATTGGGAATTTATCATATCCTTCGATTCCCTTTTCCTTAACAAAGTCTGCTAATTCCTTTAAAACTGCCTTGAATGGCTTTCCTGAATTCATAATGTGATTTGGATTTGTAGTAACACCATCAATTCCAAATGTGTCATAAGCTTCTCTAATTTCATCAATTTTTGCGCTGTCTAAAAAATACTTCATACTAATTACCTCCGTGTATGACTAAATTTCTTTCAATAATTCTTTTAGCACGTTTGATTGTGCGTTCTTTCTAATAAATACTGGGATTTGTCCATAAGGTGCATCTATTGTGTATTTGCCACCCTTATATTCTTTTTGCGACCATAGATGAATCCATTCATCTTCTGGAAGATAAACATTTTGTGTTTGAGCGTTTGGTCTTAATACTGGAGCAACTAGGATATCTCTTCCTAATAGATATTCATATCCTTCGTTATATGCTTCTTTTTCATCGTAATAGAAGAATAGTGGTCTAATTACACCAACGCCCTCATTAGCATTCTTTTTAACTGCTTCTTTTAGATATGGCTTTAGAGCCATATGGATTCTACTCATCTTTGCAGCAAAATCTAACATATCATCATCCGCATCAAATTGAATGTTGATATCTGGGTTCAAGCCTTCGTGTCCTCTCATTAAAACTGAGAATGCATTCATTTCGAACCATCTCTTATAAACATCTTTATTTCTTCTTAGATTTAAAACTGATGTGTATCCACCAATATCTGAGTGAGATAATCCACATCCACTCATTGTTAAAGATAACATTGCTGGGATAATTGATGGTAAACCAAAGTCCTTTGAGAAATCTGGATGGTTATCTCCATTCCACATCATTGTTGAATATCTTGGAGTATCTGTATGGCCTGCTCTTGTGAAGAACATAATCTTACCAACATTTCCTGTTTCTTCTAAAACTTCTCTATTTAGTTTTGCCCATCTTGCTGGCCATGTGTTATGAACAAGTTCAGCATCTTCACCTGAATATAGGACACAGTCTGTTGGAAGGTATTCACCAAAATCTGCCATCCATCCAGATAAGCCAAACTCTACCATATTCTTTTTGATGATTTCTTTTAGCCAGTTGTATGCATCTGGGTTTGTTAAATCTACCATAGCTGCTGGGAATGTTGTTATCTTTACGAGATAATCGTTTCCTTCTTTGTCTTTTACACAATACCCTTTTGCTGTAGCTTCTTTATATAGAGGCTTTTCAATAGCCAAGAATGGATTACAGTAGCCTAATACTTTGCATCCCTTCTTATTTAATTCTTTAATTTCCTTATCTAGATTTGGATATAATTCTTCATCCCATTTCCAGTTCCAGAATAATTGCTTACCAACAGCAGTAACTCTTCTTCCTTCCCAATCTTGAATCCATACACCACAAACCTTACCATTATGGTCGATAACTTTGTTATATTTATCTAACATAACTTCAGTGCCACCTTGAATTCCTAAGATTTGGCCATCATATAACCAATCTGGAAGTTCAGGTTGTCTTCCAACAATTGATGTTAGATTTGTCATCAATGATTCAAAATCGCTAGCGTAAGATAAATAGAAAGGAGCAACTTGATCTGTTTGAATCTTTATTTGTTGCTTTTTCTTGAAATCAAATACCGCTCTTGCAGTAGTTTCAGAATGATAGAAATATTTATATGATGATACAAATGTTGGTTGAGCATAATAAGTTTCGTAATTTGAGAACTTCAAACAATGCTTTGCATTCTTTAAACCAATTGCGTTCTTTAAAAGCTTTTTAGTTGTTTGAGCTAAATTGATATGTTCTGCTACCCAAACATTATCCTTTAATCCTTTTAAATTAAATTCAGTGAAGATTTCTCCACTTCCATATAGAGCTTCGTCTTTATCTGAAGGTAAAGTTATCCACATTTTATTGTTATCATCTAAAGATTGTGGAATGAATTTTATAATATCTCCATTTACTTCAATCTTGATTGACCCTTTAGATAAATGAATGATAGCGCCATCTTTTGTTAATTCAAATCTCTCGTTAATTAGAGTTTCTTTAAAGAATACCTTGTCCTTAATAGTAAAGGATCCTCTGCTCATAGTATATGAAGCATTACCATCCCCTACTTCAACAAAAGATTCACCCTTTTTAAAAGAAAGCTTTTCTAAATCGTTAAAAAATATTTTTAATTCTTCGTTTTGTAATTTAATTGCGATCATTATTCCCTCTTATTTTATATTTAATTAACGCTCTTAATTAATTTAATTCTACGCCTATACATTTCTGTTTGTCAACCAAACCTATTTTTTATAAAAAATGGAGCCATCAAATGACTCCACCTTTTATCTAATGCGCGACTATTATAAATTCTTATTTGGTTCTACAAATGGCAGTATACTTATCTCTAAATTACCATTCTTAATTCTCAATTCATCTATTAGTTCTTTTTCTTTGCTTACGTCCTTCAACACTACTCTAAAAGATAATTTGAACATAGATCCCATAGCAGTTGTCTTTACTTCGACGATGTCGAATTGTTTTAGATACTTTTCAAAAGTATCATTGAAAACTTCTGTGTAGTTCAAAGACTCTGGAATGGTAATCTTTAGCATTTTTTCTGCAGCAAAACGCTTATTACTAAAGATTGGTAAATAAGATAACAATATATATATCAACGCGATAGCTACCATAGAGATTGCCCCAAAGGCTAAATACCCTAACCCAAATACTAAGCCTGAAACTACTGAGCCTAATAGTATTAGCATTTCTTCTGCACTGCCATTTGTAGATCTAAATCTAATTAGGCCCAATGCTACCGCAAGTGTTGCGATTCTTGAAACTGTTGATGTTGTTGAACTTAAAAATGCTCCAAGTAAGCAAATTGCTAAGCTAACAATCATTGGCATAACAGCTGCCGTTATAAATACTCCTTTTGATGATCTTAGTTTTAAAGAAACGATATTTGAATATATAACGCCACAAACCAAAGCGATTCCAAGCATTAAAAATATCATTGCTACATTTGTTTCTTCTAGGAAAACTGAACTAAACATACATCCTCCTTATGCGCTAATCTTCATAGCTTTTTGCATTTCTCTTTCATACGCAGTTCCATATTTTGAGAAGCTAGATTTCTTCATCTTACCTTCATCTAAAATATGTGTTAACCATAATGGCATTGAACCTTGTACTTTTATCTCTAAGATAGTTTCTCCTTCGTTTAAAAGAGATGTACCATCCATTGATGTTATTAAATCTAAATCATGCATACGATATCTTGGATTGTAATCGATAGTTAAACGTAAATCTCCATCAGGTTCAAAATATGCTACTCTATCGTAGATAATTAAACATGCAGGAACTAATTCTTTATAGTAGTCTCTAAAATAAGTCAATTCTCTTGCGATTTGTCCATCCTCGCAAATCTTATCCTCTCTTGCAAAGAAAGCGTTTGTATCGCCAATAGTTGTCTTTACTCTACGCTTATATACAACAGAATCATATTTTCTTTTTAATTCTAAAAAGACTGGAGAATTTTCTGTAGCTAAACCATAAGATCTTAATCTGATCTTTTCTTTGAACATTGGCTTTTCAATAGAATTTCTAATTAATCTATAATTTGGAGTATCGTAATATAGAGAAGCAATTGATGTCTTTCCGTATTCATCAACAACCATATGACCAACAAGTCTTTTTCTTAAAAGCTCTGTTTGCTCTTTAGTTAAGACATACTTGATTTCATATCTTTTCATTACTGATATTGTCTTTGTGCTTCCCATAGTGGTGCCTCCTTTAATGCACCTTCATTTTACGGAAACTAAATAAAATTTAATTAAACGCTACTTCAATTTTAGTTAAAGATATAAAAAAATTGCGGAAGTTTTTCTCCCGCAATCTAAATGTTTATTATTATATAATAATCCCTTATTTCATCTTTTCGCCTATATAAGCTAAGATTCTCTTATACGCTTTTTTACTTTCAGGGAATATTGTGTAGTATAAAGGATAGATATGGAACATCTTCTCATGAGAGATAACCTCAACTTCAATACCTTCTGCCTTTAATTTCTTTTCAATTGTTCTTGTATCATCTAAAAGTATTTCATCAGCCCCTACTGTCATTAATACTGGAGGGAATCCTTTATAATCACCAAATACTGGAGAAACTAGTGGATCTTTTCTGTCTGCATCTCCGCACCAAGAATATAAATCGCTCTTTAGTAATCTATCTCTCATCTCTTCAGATAATTCAACGTTCTTTTTACCAAACATAGGATCTACGTGGTAATTAGTTTCATAACTCTTTCCTGATGCTGTCATATCTGCCCATGGAGAAATTAAATATAAAGCTTTTGGAAGTTCTGCCCCTTCATCTCTCAATCTAAGCATAATGCTTAGAGTTAGATTTGCACCTGCAGAATCGCCACCAACAATAATATCTTGAGGCTTATATCCCATATCTATAACATCTTTCCAGAATGCATATGCTTGGTTATGTTGAGTTGGATATAAAGCACCTGGTGCTAAATCATAATCTAATAAAAATACTTGTGCACCACCTGCTGCCTTTGAATAATCGCAAGCTTGGTCTCTATATGCTTTTGAAAGACCGGCAGTATAGCCACCACCATGTAAATATAAAACTAATTTGCCATTGTCTACGCCAATTTGTTTTATTCTTTCAAATTTTAATCCGCTCTTTGAAGTTTCAACACTTCTTTCATATCCGTCTGGTACTGTTTCTCTAAAATCTGAAACCATTTGTGTTACTTCGGCAAATGACTTTCCGCCATCTGGGTTCATATTAAAAACTTTCCAAACGAATATTCTACCTAATCTTGCTCTTAAAGATACCATGTGCTTCTCCTGAAATATAATAATTAAAGTATACTAATTTAATTAATTACTATCAATATCGATTATAGATTGATTTTCTTTAATTCTTCTTCGTATTTCTTTGGCTCTTTTAATATTACATATTTGCTTTGTGGGAATTCATTTTTAATTCTCTCTTCAGCGCTAGCCGCTTGTCCGCCACCAGAATACAAAATAAAAGATACTTTCTTGCCTTCAAAATTCAATGTACTTAGCACTGTGTTTATTGGAGAAGAAAACTTATCTGCCCAAATTGGACTTCCTATTACGATTTCATCATAATCGTCAATATTTGTATCAAAATCTTTTAATCTACTCTTATGATTAATTGATGCTAAGAACCCACCAACAAACACTCTAAAGAAAAATGTTTTTGGTAAAGATCTTTTCTTTATAACCTTTCTAATATCATAACCTTTTTCTTTTAGTTGCTCAGCAACTAGATCTCCATTTCCTGTTAGGCTATAGTAAATGAATAATTTCTTCATCATTTTGCATCCTCTTCTATTACATCTTTAACTACTTCTTCTTTTGCTTGCTCTACTTTCTTTTCAATTTTAGCATTAATAGCTAGCTCATTTACATATGAATCTGCATTTAGAGATATTGTACTAATGCCAACCATAAATAACGCCATAATCATAATGGCGCCAACAAGCACATTGAATATTAATAAGCATAAAGCACCAAGTGCGATTGTTAATAATATAATTATGAAATTATAAATAGATAATTTGAATATATTTCTAAAAGACACAGCCTTTTTGAAATCGACTTTCTTTAATCCATGATTTATATACGAACCAAACAAAGTACCAAAACTATATATAGGCAAGAATAATAGAAGAACTAGAATTGGACCCCATGAACCAACTCTTAAAAGCAAGCCCATAACGATAATTAGAATTGCTAATATGATAGTATCTACAATAGCACTAATAATTACCTTGAATATGTTCTTTCTTTCAACATCGCTTCTAACCATAATTAAGATAAAGAAGAATCCAAGAACTATCCCTAGCAATTGAATAACGAAAAAGCCCATTGCTCCTTCTGCAAATCTACTTAATATTTGCTGTGCACCCTCTTCTACCAACGATAGATCTTCTTGCTCTATCATCTTTTGTAAGGCTTCTGCAAATTCTTTAAAACCGATGCCGACTTTCTTAACAAATAAATCAAACCCAAGCATTAAAGCAAGGTACATAAATCCCAATTCTACGAATATGTATTTGAGATTTCTTAAAAAATTTGAAAAACAAACTTTAAACATAATTCCCCTTATATTATTTTTTTAAATCGTTATATGCTTTAAGGATAATATCTTTCATAAAATCTACATCCTCAAAATCCACCTCATACATTTCCTTTGCACCGTCATATGGGATAGCAGTTAATAGCCCCATATCAAAAAGAGATTTTGTTTTCTTAACTAAGAATCTATTATCATACAAACCACCAAATAATACGCCATGATAATACAATAAATACTCTCCCATCATTGGCTTTATTGAAATATCCTCAATTGTACTTAGCTGTTCTAATACATAATCTCTAAAATCCTTTGATGTTGCCATAATAATCCCCTTAATGTGTATTATATCATATATTATTTTTGTAAAAACAATAAGGCCCTTTTGGGGCCTTTTGTGTCAATTTTTTATCTTTAATTCTAGTTAGGAACTTGTCCTGCTGCGACATATAACAAATAATAATCATCATATAATCCTAAACAAGCATCCATTCCAGAATTTGTACTAAATGCCTTGAAGATAACCATTTCCCAAGAACCGTATTTTTCGAATAATTCATCGGCAAGCGGGCCTTCTTCGTGGCCATATTGATCTAGATTTCTTTGTTTTACTGCAGCTAAACCTTCTGGGTCATCTTTATATGCATCTAATCTTATCTCATTTCTTTTAGCACTTATTGCACGAGCGATTGTTTCTATATCTTGGCCATGAGCATGCATTTCATTTAGAATATCATACATTGCTTGTAAAGAATTATGGTACTCGATTCTTTCTTGTCTACCCTTTTCTACAACTTCAGGATCACTCCAATCATAACTTGCATACATTGATAACGAACCTGTCTCACTTGGTCTAAATCCATAAATAGCATTTTCGTCTTCTACGATGTCTGCCATTGCACTTGGATTGTCGCGAGGATCGTGCTCATATTTAAATTTCTTTTCTGAGCAAGCAAACAACACAACGCTCATTATTAAAACAAGAGCCGTAATAACGCTTAATAATTTTATAACCTTTTTTGTCTTCATTATAACCTCATTTAACTCACTTTTGCTTATTTTTATAATAGCACTATTTAATTCAAATTCTATATAAAAGTTTAATAGTATTATAATTAAAATATAGAAATTAATTATAAAGAGTTTGTTGCAGTATTGTGGCAAATGTCATTGTATAATGAGAATAGACATTTAAATAACTTACTTATTAAATGAGGGGGAAATATGACAAACGCAGAAAAGAAAGCAGCTAAGAAATGTGATATCAAGGATTTTATAACTAAATTCACAAATCCAAAATACAAAACGAATAATCGTAAGCAACTAGACGAAGTTATAGACTATTTAGCTCGATATGGAATGAATGGTTCAAAAGTTGAATGTACTTTTGACGAACTATTGCTAACTGCGAAGAATGTCTTATTATCCCAAGCTGCCGAACAACATTTGGATGAATTAAACACAAATGCATACGACTATTTAGGAAATCTAAATTTTCAAGAAGAGTATGATTTAAAAAAGTTTATCTTACATCCTATGAATACTATAAAAGATAAATTCGCCGATTTTGATGTTTCTAGAAAGATCAAAAACGAAAAAGATCCAGACAAAATTAAATACTATAAGGATTTAGAAGCTAATGCAAAAAGAATCGGGAATCTAATTAAAGACTATACAGACGAGATCAATGATGCTACAAAAGTTAATACTTGCAATGAAGTTCTAAATAGAATACAACAAAGGCTTCCAGAAACAACAAAAAATCTTGATCAAGCCTTAGACAATAATAGAGGTGGCGTTTTCGAAAGAATGTTTAGCACAACTTCGCGACAATACGCTAACTTTAAAGCGGCATTTAAAGACTTCAGAAATGTTAATAGCGTATACCTTGGAGATACAAACCACCTAGAGAAAGAAACAAAAGCATACTTGCATCATGTTATACCGGATTTTAAAACGACAGACGATATCCCTACTCCAGAGCAATTTGCAAAACTTTCTGGTACACAAAAAGGCCGTGCTGCTTTTTGTATTAATGTATTAAGGTCAATCAAAGAAACTCGTGAAATTGAACCGCTAAAAGATAATGTAACAAGAGCCCTTAAAGGAGAATTTGAATACCACGGGCAACCAATTATCATCGAGCATAATGAACAAAATAGTTTCCAAGAACAAATAAATGATGATTTAAATAAATCTTCTGAGATTAATATTCAACAAAACAATAACTTTGAAAATAACAAAAATGATTTAGATAATAATTTAGATGAATCGCAATTAGAAGATGCTGAACTATTCAATCAATTAACAAAATAAGATACGTCATCTTATACAAAAATACCTTGATATTTTGTATCAAGGTACATTGTTTTTAGTGGCGAAAGACAACTATAGTGATACAAATGAAACACCCTGCAACGCCCTTTCGTTATAAATAAATAAGCCACTCCTATCACTTAAGAATGGCTTATTGTTACTTTTATATGTTCTTTCTAATAAATTCTTCTATATTATCAAAAGGTATCTTGTCATGGTTAATCCCACCATCATATAAATCACAATGGTCAGCATTAGGTACAATCAATAATTCTTTATTATCACCTTTTAATAATTTAAATGCATCTTGACCAAAATATAATGAGTGTGCTTTTTCACCATGGACAATCATTACTGCACTTCTTATTTCTGATGCATATGTGAATAATCTTGTATTAAGAAGCGATGATGAAGCTGTTTTATTCCATCCTCCGTTGCTGTTTAACGAACGTGGGTGATAACCTCTTGGAACTTTATAATAATCATGATACATATTAAAAAAGTCTGGCATTCCTTGTGGTACTATATCTGGAACACCTCCTGCTAATGCATATGTTCCATTTTTAAAGTCTATAGTTCTTTGTTCGTTTAACTCAACTCTTGCTTGATATCTTGCTTCTTCATTATCTGCACTATCATAATAACCATTGCCTGTCACCCTTGACATATCATACATAGTTACGGCTATTGTGGCTTTTATTCTTGTATCGATACATGCTGTTTGAATAGCCATACCACCCCAGCCACAAATTCCGATAATTGATATTTTTTCAGGATCTACACAATCAAAATTAGCTAAGAAATCTACAGCTGATTGGAAATCTTCAACATTGATATCTGGTGAGTTCATGTAACGAGGTTCACCACCTGATTCACCTGTAAATGATGGGTCAAAAGCAATTGTTAAAAATCCTCTTTTTGCCATTTCTTGAGCATAAAGACCTGATGATTGTTCTTTTACGGCGCCAAATGGACCTGACACAGCAATTGCAGGATATTTGCCTTCTTTTTTAGGCCAGTACATATCCGCAGCAAGTTCAATACCAAAATGATTTTTAAATGTTACTTTTTTGTGATTTACACTCTTATCTTGTGAAAATACTTTATCCCACTCATTTGTTAAATTAAGCATTATACATTTCCTCCTAATTCATATGCTTTTAATAATTTTTCATTATTTTTTATTGTATTTGGTGCGTCTACTCCTCCGACAAATAATGTTTCTTTTAATGTCACTCCTTCAAAGCAATCAACCCAACCTTGAACGCCACTTATAGCACGTTTAGGCACAAATTCTTCATCTTCTGCAGCAACAGTTAATAAATATACTTCTTTAAAATTGTATGACTTTGCATATAAAGAATTTGCTCTATCTATCATTGTTTTCATTTGGCCAGACATCTCATAATAATAAATTGGAGTAACCCAAACAATAACATCTGCTTTTTCCATTTCCTCTGTTATAGCATTTGCATCATCATCAATAACACATTTGCCCAATTTTTGACATGCTAAGCAACCTCTACAAAAATTAATTTTTTTATCTTTAAGTGATATGAAGATGACTTCATTGCCACTATCTTTTGCTCCGCGTTCAAATTCATGTGCTAAAATTTCTGAATTACTACCCGACCTAATGCTTGTTGATATTATCAATACTCTCTTCATATATTTTTCTCCTCTTATTCTATTTTTAACTTGTCTTGTATTGAATAACGCATAAAAAAATGAATCTCCTTCTTCTATTGTACTAATTTATGTTGGTACAAAAAAGTGGGGAAGATTCAATTGATTTGGTGGAGATGCGGAGAATCGAACTCCGGTCCAAAGAAATTCGCACAAAACTTTCTACATGCTTAGTTAACGCTATTTTGTCCCTAACAAACTGCATTAACGATAGTTTGCTTCGGCAAGCTCTGAGTCTTGTTGCTGATTCCGAGCTAAACCAACAACCCTGTTCCACTATTGACGCCCCTTCAGAATCGTGGACCTTTCTGAGGAACGGCTCGCTGACTACGCAGCTAGAGCAACTTCGCTTTTATTTGCGTTTAAATTTAGTTTTCCGTTTTTACGAAGACGAGCCTTCGGCATGCTTATCTTGCCCTCTGTTTCCCTGTCGAAACCAGAACATCCCCTTATAAAAGCGATTATTTTAATTCGTATGGCGTTACTTGATATACATAGTAATTCAACCAATTATAGTATATCAAATTAGCCGTACTCTTCCATTTCATGTTAATTTTGTTAATGTCATCATCAACAAAATAGTTTAGTGGTTTATCAATATCCAATCCTTTGTTGATATCTCTTAAATATTCTGTCTTTAGAGTTTCTCTATCGTACTCATGGTGACCTGTTAAGAAGAACTTCTTATTGTCTAATGACTTAACGATAGCAACACCACAATCATCTCCATATCCCAAAATCTTTAATTCTCTATTTTTAGCTATTTCTTGTGGATCAACAGTTAGATATCTAGACATTGGAACGAACATTGTATCATCCATGCCCTTTAGTAGTAATTCATGTTCATCGCATGTATCTACTGGGTAAATACCAAACATTTTCTTGTCTAATACTTTCTTCTCTATTCCATAGAAGTGGAATAGCGCAGCATATGCAGCCCAACAAATAAAGATTGTTGATGTAACATGTGTTTCTGACCAATCCATGATTTCCTTTAGTTCTTTCCAGTATTTAATTTCATTAAATTCAATCTTTTCTACTGGAGCACCCGTGATAATCATTCCATCAAACTTTCTACTCTTAATCTTTGAGAATGTTGTATAGAATGTTTCCATATGGTCTTGGGCAGTAACATGTCCTTTATATGATTCAGTACCAACCAATGTAACGTTTACTTGCAAAGAAGAGTTACCTAATAGACGCATTAATTGAGTTTCTGTCTCAATCTTTGTAGGCATTAGGTTAACAATAGCTATCTCCAAAGGTCTAATATCTTGAGATTCTGCTCTTACCTTTGGCATGACGAAGATGTTCTCGTTAGATAGTATTTTAAATGCAGGTAAAGTTTTTGGTATAACTACTGGCATATTTTATCATCTCCTTATTTCTTACTAGCTTCTAGTGCTTGTAAGATGTCTGCTTCTATATCTTTATAATCTTCAATACCGATAGACAATCTGATTAAGTTTTCTGGAACTCCACAAGCCTTTAAATCTTCTGCAGATAATTGTCTATGTGTTGTGCTTGCTGGGTGTAGTACACTACTTCTTGAATCAGCAATGTGTGTAACAATGCTTAAGAACTTTAGTGAATCTTGGAATTTAACAGCAGCTTCTTTTCCGCCCTTGATTCCAAATACTAACATTCCGCCAAATCCATTTCCTCTATAGTACTTCTTTGCTAAGTCATAGTACTTATCGCTCTTTAGACCTGGATACTTAACCCATTCTACTTGTGGATGCTTTTCTAATAATTCAGCAATCTTTTGAGCGTTTTCGCTATGTCTTGCCATTCTTAAGTGTAATGTTTCTGCGTTTAGGTTTGTCAAATATGCATTGAATGGGCTCATTTGTGAACCGAAGTCTCTCATCATTTGACATCTTGCCTTTGCAGCAAATGTAGCATTGCCGAAGTCTTTGCTATATGTTCTACCATGGTAGCTTTCGTCTGGTTGGTTGAATAATTCTTCGAATCTTGGGTTTCCTTGGAACTTGAAGTTACCAAGATCTACGATAATACCACCTACGCAGCTAGCATGACCATCTAGATACTTTGTTGTTGAATGTATAACAACATGAGCACCATGATCTTTTGGTTTTAATAGATATGGAGTAGCAAGTGTGTTATCTACCATAAAGATTAAACCATATTTATCTGCTATCTTAGAGAACTTGTCGAAATCTAGAATTGTCATAGCTGGATTTGCGATTGTTTCTCCATAGATAATCTTTGTCTTATCATCAATTAGCTTTTCTATTTCTTCTTCTGAAGCATCTGGATCAAAGAATCTTGTTTCTACGCCATATCTTCTAAGAGTTACGTTTAATAGATTATATGTACCACCATATACCATTGAAGAACTGATGATATTATCTCCTGCGCTGCAAGCGTTTAAGATTGCTAATGTTTCAGCTGCCATACCTGATGAACAAGCAAGTGCTGCTACACCATCTTCCAACATAGCTATTTTCTTTTCGAATGCATCAATTGTTGGGTTTGAAATTCTAGTATAAAGGTGGCCTGTTTCGGGATAATCAAATACATATGCCATCTTATCTGCATTTTCATAATAGAAAGTTGTTGATTGCGCTAAAGGCAATACTCTTGGTTCTCCGTTCTTTGGAGAATATGATCCTTGTACACATTTAGATTCAAATTCCATGTCTAACCTCTTTTTGAGTTGTATTCTTTTACAGCTCTTTCTATATTTCGTTTTTGTTGTTTTTCGTGTTCTACACTTCTCTTGTCGTGTAGTTCTTTACCTTTTGCTAGGGCTATCTTGACTTTAACTAATCCCTTCTTTAAATAAACTTCTGTTGGAACTAGTGTATATCCTTTTCTTTCAACATAGCCTCTCATTTTGTTTATTTCTTCTTTATGCGCAAGAAGTTTTCTTGAGCGTCTTCCTTCTACGTTAAAAAAGCTTCCTTTTTCATATGGTTTAATGTAAGCGTTCATTAACCATAACTCGTTATCCTTTATAGAACAAAATGAGTCTTTTAAATTTACACTTCCTAAGCGAACAGATTTTACTTCACTTCCAACCAATTGTATACCAACCTCATAGAATCCCTCAAAAAAGTATTCATGGCTAGCTTGTCTATTGGTACATATTATCTTAATCCCTTCGCTCATTGTATATTATTATATATTTATTTATTTTAATGTTCAAATTAAAAAAGTCCTTTCGCTTTTGCTGCAAAAGGACTTTTGTATCAATTCTACTAATTATTATACTTCTAGGTATGTGATGAAGAAGAAAATTGCTAAGATTGCCATTGTTACAGCTATGCTTATTGTGATAATTCTTAAAATGCTTTCTTTTGATTTTCCCTTATTTCTACCTGCGTATGTTTGTGTGTCCTCTCCGGCAATTGTACCGATATTTCCTGTTACTGGCTTTTGCATTAGTACAACTACGATCATTGCTAATGACAAAATTAATAATAAAACAGCGTCTACGATACGAAGAACATGTGCTACTTCATATTCGATAAGTGCTGCTGATGCCATATACATTAAATCCATCTTATTTCCTCCATTCCTAATGGTTGCTTAGCAATAATAACACATAATTTTTATTTTTGACAAGTATTTTTTAATTATTATGCGCGATTACATCATACCTTCAATTGTTTTTTGAAGTAATTCGTTCTTTGCCTTAGATTCTTCTAGTGTCTTTTCGCATGTAGATACATAGATCTTAATCTTTGGTTCAGTACCTGATGGTCTGATACATAACCACTCGTCATTTCCCATATCATATTTGATAACATTTGTCTTTGGAAGCTTAGCATCTTCTACTCTTCCATCAGCATATTCGATTGTTCCTTTGTTTAAATCCATCTTAGAAACAACTTTATATCCAGCGATATCTTTTAATGTTGTTGTCTTGAACTTGTTCATAATATCTGCCATCTTTTGCATACCATCAAGGCCTGGGAATGATAATGCCTTTGATGTTTCTACGAAGTAGCCAAACTTTTCAAATAATTCTTGAAGCTTATTGTATAGAGAAACATTAATGCTCTTATAGTAGCAAGCCATTTCTGCAAATAGCATAGAAGCTACAACGGCATCCTTATCTCTTGCATGTGTTCCGCTAAGTGATCCATAGCTTTCTTCGTAACCGAACATATATGTATGTTCACCTGTTTGTTCCCATTCCTTAATCTTTTCACCGATAAACTTGAATCCTGTTAATACATCATATACTGCTACACCATAGCTTCTTGCGATTCTATCTGCGAACTTTGTTGTAACGATTGTCTTAACTACGGCTGCATTCTTTGGAAGAGTTCCTTCTTGTTGATGTCTCATTAAAATGTAATCCATCATCATAGCACCGATTTGGTTACCATTTAGAAGAATGAATTCATTCTTATCGTTTCTAATAGCAATACCCATTCTATCGCAGTCTGGATCTGTTCCAATTACGATATCACTTCCTAACTTGTTAGCAAGTTTTATACCTAGTGCTAAAGCATCTGGTTGTTCTGGGTTTGGCATTTTAACTGTTGAGAATTCTGTATCAGGATTCTTTTGTTCTTCAACAACGCTTACTGGGATTCCCATTCTTCCTAACATTGTTGTAACTGGCATATATCCAGAACCATGAATTGGGCTGTATACAATTTTAATTGTTGAAGCAACTTCTTTAACTGCCTTTGGAGATAGAGATAGCTTTGCTATTTCAGCAAAATAATCTTCATCTAAATCCTTACCAATAATTGTGATGTGGTCAGAGATCTTCTTATTGCTAAATCCAGCGATGTCCTTTTGTGTCTTAACATCTACCTTTTCTTTAGCTAATCCAAAGTATGGAGTCTTTTCGATAAAATCAACAACTACCTTTGTTGCTTCTGGAGACATTTGAGCTCCATCTTCGCCATATACTTTGTATCCGTTATATTCTTTTGGATTGTGAGAAGCTGTAATCATAACACCCGCAATACAATTTAAGTGACGAACTGCATAAGAACACATTGGAACTGGTCTTACGTTTTCATACATAAATACATTGATACCATTAGCGCCTAAGATTTGAGCTGTAACTAATGCAAATTCAAATGACATTCTTCTTGTATCATATGAAATTGCTACACCACGCTTCTTCTCTGCTTCTCCTAAACTTGATACATAATCTGCTAAGCCCTTTGTAGCTCTAGCAACTGTGTATTCGTTCATATTAGAAATACCCATGCAAATGATGCCTCTCATTCCGGCAGTACCAAATGCTAGAGGTATTGTAAATCTTTCTCTTATTTCCTTATCATTATCTGCGATTGATTCAAGTTCTTTCTTTTGATTTGCGTCTACGTTATTTAACCATTCAGAATAGCTCTCTTTATAGTCCATAAATTCCACCTCGTGTTATTATTCAACAAATATTATAACATTATAATTTTTTACTATCAATATCGATAAAAACTAGTTTTTCTTAGAATAAACCCCATACCAATGTACAATGTTCATATCCTTAGGGATATTCTTGCCGTGTTGGCCTAGTAAATACCATTCTCTATGTACACCATGGTCTGGTCCACAACCAAGTAAAGTATTATGATTTGTTAACGATTCTTTAACTTGATTTGCAATTCTTTCAAAAGATTGGTTGTATCTTTTAATTGCTGCCTTTGACCATAGAGACTTTGGATGAGTTCTATGCATAGCATCATCATATTCTTGGTTATAGATAACAATGAAGTCATATTCATCTCTCTTTATGATATCGATTGCCTTATCTACTACTTCTTTATCATATGCTTCAAAATAGTAATCCATATTTCTTTCGTTAAAGATTTTAGATAGAGATGAACCTTTAACTGCTACAATACAAGGTCTCTTCCCTGCTCTCTTTAGAGCATCAAAGATTGTATCTATACGAATTACTGGCTTTTCATATTTCTGAATTCCATGAACAGCTGGAGATGCTCCTGTGTACATACTACCAAAGCATACTGGAGTCTTTGGAGGAAATACCGTTAAGAATTTTTGTTCATATGGAGCGTTGTCTCTAAAGGCTTTAAATTTGTCGTAATACTTTTCATATATCCATTGTCCAATAGCATCTGGATTATACATTACGATTCTATCTACTCCTTCATTGTTGGTAGCTTTCATTACATAATCTACTAAATCTTGAGTTACTCCTTCTGAACATTTTGGAGCATCAATTCCCATACAAGCGCATAGTGCTCCTGCTAATCCTGTTAGCTTTTCTGTATTGAATTCATTATTTTTTAACTTTTCCATATAATTCCTCAATTAATGCCGATTTTTCTTGCATTTCTTGTTCATCTAAATCTTTTAATTGCTTTTGTGAATCAATAAAATATCGAATACGTATTAGTTTTTTCGTTGTTACTTTATATCTAAATGATGCTAAAAGTGATATCGTCATGAACACAGCAATACAAATACCAAGAGTCAATTTAATAGCAAGTAATGCACTATCTGATTGAACAATATAAGCAGTAGCATCGCCTGTTGTATTTTCCATATATCCAGCTAGACCAATTATCCAACCGACAAGTCCAACTCCTAAAGCACCTGCTATCTTTCTTGCTAGAGTCATCATTCCACTATATGTTCCTGTTGGGTGTTTTCCTGTTGCTAATTCTTCGACATCAACAGTATCTGGGAAGATAATCCATGGCATCATTTGTGCGCCACCAAAACCAAGTCCCATGATGAATGCTACGATTGGAACCATAATAGCTGGAGTCCAGCTTGGATCCATAACAGCAAGTAAGATACCACCTATGATATAGAAAGGAAGACCCATTCTAAAAGCAAATGCTTTACTCTTTTTATCCATCATAATTCTAACTAATGGGAATGCTATAACAGCAGCTACCATTAAAGGGGCAATGATAAATAACGATGACATATCCATACCTAATAGTTTGTATCCGTGCCATACATCTGTTGCGTAGTAAACAGCTAAAGCACTAATCATATCCATGCACATAAATGCTGATGCATACATCAAGATATGCCAACGATATGACTTATTTCTATATGGTTCAGCGTAATTATCTATAAATCTCTTTAGGTTGAACTTCTCCTTTGGAGCTGTTTCTTTAATTCTTTCTTTAACGAAGATACCGCAAATGATCAATCCACCGCCAAATAGTGTTCCAAATGTTATAGCCATTGCAAGCCAGAACTCTGTTGGAGATAGATTTGGCATAAATAGATATCCTTTATCGCTAACCAATGATTCTACAAATAGAAGTGGTAATACATAGGCAATACCAGAAGATAAAGCTACAAATACTAACTTCACTGTATTTGCATTGTTTCTTTCTTTGAATGATGGAGAAATATCACTAGCCATGGAAGTATAAGGAACTTGAGATAATGTAGAACAAGTATTCCACAACAAATACATTATTAAAATGTATGGAACAAATCCTTGTGCACTAACTCCCCAACTTCGGACAGGAAGAAATACTAAAAAGATAGCAATAATTGTTGAAATACCACCAAAGAAGATATATGGTTTTCTTCTACCCCACTTTCCTCTTGTGTTATCACTAATAAATCCCATGATTGGATCAGTTATGGCATCCCAGATTTTAGCAATCATCATAATTGTTGATGCTAAAGCCATAGCAACGCCCATAGTTGTCATATACTTTAACATTACACATGACATCATAGCAACGGCGCCGCCATCCATAAGGCCACCTAGACCATAGCAAATCTTTTCTTTTCTTGGAATTCTTTCTGCTGAATATTCTTTTTCTTCCATAATTGCCCCTCCCCTTGAGACAATTATAGCAAAAAAATAAAGTCCTCTTGAGACTTTATTTTATTTTAGATGTAACTTTAATGCTGTGAATTTATCTGGCTCCCATATTACTGACCCCATTTCTAGGTTTCTATTTTTACCATGGTAGTCAGTTCCGCCAGTTGCTAACAACTTATTTTTTTGAGCTAAAGAATATAATTCTTTTCTTGTTTGTTCATCGTGTGTATTGTAATAAACTTCAATACCACCTAAACCATATTTCTTTAATCCTTCGATTAAGTCGTTAAGTATTTTTGTTTGTAAGAATCTTAAAGGATGGGCAATAACTGGAATACCGCCTGCCTTCTTGATTATATCTACGCCTTCAAATGGAGTTATTCTTCTTGATGGTAAATATGCACAACCCTTTGCTCCTAGATATCTATCAAAAGCTTCTGGAATTGAAGATACATAACCTTTATTAACAAGAGCATTTGCTACATGTAATCTACCAATTGAATCAGATTCTACTAAATCTTCTTCGTTGATGATAATCTTTTGCTTTGCTAACATCTCAAGAATCTTTTTCACTCTTTCTTTTCTCTTTTGAGAAAAATCGTTCAATGTTGTTTGAAGAAAATCATTATTAGCATCAAATCCATATCCTAAGATATGAACTTCCATTAATGAGAATGTAGATAACTCTACGCCATTAACATAATTGATATTAAGTTTGTTTGCATAATCTCTAGCTTCTTTCGTTGCTTTAATAGTGTCATGGTCAGTAATAGAAATATTTGTTATTCCTAATTCTTTAGCTTTATCCAAAATTTCTTTTGGGCTATCTGTTCCATCACTATATGAGCTATGGATATGCAAATCATACTTACTCGTCATCTTGTGTACTAATATCTCCTAAAACCAAGCCCTCTTTATCTTGATTATCTAAGACAGTTCCTGCAATATCTCCAACCTTAGATAGTCTTTGCTCGATTTTTCTTCTTCTATCATCTACCGCATCAATAGATTTTACCACTGATTCAGCATTATTTTTCATCTTATTTAATAAATCTGTGAATTTACCAAAGTCCTTTTGGAATTGTAGCAATAATTTAGCAATTTCACCACTATTCTTTTGAATCTTTAGAGTTTGGAATCCCATATTGAAGCTATTTAACATAGCTGCAAGAACTGTAGGTCCACATGGTAATACCTTGTAGTTTGTTCTTAACTCATTTGTTAGAGCTGGGTCTTTTACTATTTCAGAATATAGTCCTTCCGTAGGAAGGTACATTACAGCAAAATCTGTTGTTATAGGGATCTTAATGTATTTATCCTTAATTGATTTTGCCATTGCTTTAACGCTTCTCTTTAGAGATTCTAATTCTTGTTGAATCTCATCTACTTTGCCCTTTTCTGAAGCATCTACTAATCTATTGTAATCTTCAATTGGGAATTTAGAGTCGATTGGAAGCAATACCATATCTTTATCTGTCTTTCCTGGCAATTTAACAACGAAGTCTACTCTTTCTATAGAATTCTTTGTTAACATATATTGCTTTTCATATTGCTCTGGAGCAAGCATTTGCTCTAGCAAACCTTCCAAAGAAACTTCGCCCCAAGTACCTCTAGTCTTAACATTCATAAATGTCTTGTTTAGATTAGATACTTGATTTGAAAGTTCAGTCATCTCACCAAATCTCTTTTGAACTTCAGCAAGACCTGTTGTTACTTGTTCAAATGCTGAATTAATTCTCTTCTCTAGCGTTGTTTGAAGCTTTTCATCGACTGTTTGTCTCATTTCTTCTATCTTCTTCTCGTTAGATTCAGTCATTTGCTTCATTTCATTATTTAAAGTCTTTGTGATCTCTGCCGTTGTTGAAGCTAATCTATCTTTGATATTAACTAATTCTCTTGTATTATCCTCAGTTAACTTCTCTAATCTACGATTAAATCCATCCATATATGGGCCCATTGCCTCGTTATATGCTTTAGATGTAGCCTCTACGACTGCTTTTAATTCTGCTTTTGCAGCATTTAATTCTTTTTTAGTGTCCTCAATATCTCTTTGAATATATTCTTGGACGTTATCGCACATATCTTGTACATCTTCTCCCTTTAAAGTAGACGCAGGCCCACTTTTCTTACATAGTAAGAAGATAACAACTCCCATAGCGATAAGAGCAACGATACTAATTATCAGACTGGCTAGTTCCATACAATTTCTCCTTTTTCTTTTCTGCATATTTGCGGAGAACGGCTTCTTCGTTCTTTATGCAGCCAATTACACAATTGTCGAACATTTCGTCTAAAACTGTGCCAATCGTCTTGCCCTTGAATCCCATCTTAAGAAGATCGTTTCCACTTATCTTTAAGTCTACAATCTTAAATGGGACATTTTCGTCTTTCATCTCATTATATTGCTTTAGCAATTCGCTTTCTCTTAATGGTCCACTAACTAGTCCTGTAGCTAGTCCATCAGCCTTTTGTAGAGCAACGATATCTAATACAACATCTGCGTGCTTTGCAATAAATCTTCTGATCGTTGCCTTTTTAGCTGTTCCAGCCATATCAAACATATGAGTATCAACAAGTTCTACAGTATGAGAAATGATATTATTTGGGAATTTCATTCTTGTTAATATCTTTTTAGTCATAGTAGCGCCAACTATATCATGTTTATATGTATTTCCATCATTCTTCATACATACTGGCTTGCCAACATCATGGAATAGAGCTGCGATTCTGATCTTCTTTGGAGCAAATTCCACACATTTGAATGTGTGCTCTAATACATCATATAAATGATACTTTGGATTTTGTGGTTCTCCATCACATGCATCTAATTCTGGTAAGAAATATCTAAAAGCACCAATCTTTCTTAGCAAATCTAAACCTTCATATGGATGATCAGAAATTAAAATCTTTACAAGTTCTGTTGAAATACGTTCAATTGAAACATCTCTCAATCTATTTGCTAATTCTTTTGCCGCATCTAAAGTATCTTTAGCTACGCTATAGTTATGAGTAGCAACCATTCTTGCTAATCTCATAATTCTAAGTCCATCTTGAGATAGAACTGTTGTTGGTTCAATTGTTGTATTTAAAATCTTATCTTGAATATCTTTAATTCCACCTAGTGGATCTACAATTTTATCGTTCACGATATCATAATAAACAGCATTACATTTAAAGTCTCTTCTCTTTGCATCCTTTTCGATATTTCTTGTAAATAAAACTTCTTGAGGTGCATGGTTACCCTTTCCTTGTGGATAACTATCTACTCTAAATGATGTATATTCATAGGCGCGTTGGCCTTTTACTATCATTGTGCCAAGTCTTGGAGAGGCAGGCTTTACGGCAAATTGACTGTTCTTTAATACATAAGCTAATTCTGGTGGTGTTAGTGCGCTTGTAATATCAATATCCTCAGATGCAGTATTGTATTCTATTGCATCTCTAACGAATCCCCCAACTATATACAATGGCGCCTGCTTCGGAAAAAGCTTAGCCATTTCTATCAATTCATTCGGTATTAACTTAGCAATATCAATCATCTTTCATTCTCTCCGTTTTAATATAAGCGATACGTTTTGTTGTGTCCAAAATCGCCACCTTGTCTGCTATTTCATATGGTAAAACTGCAAACACGTCTTGATTTTTTGCAATAATAGGCAAATAATCTCTTATTCTTTTTGGCACTTTAATGTCTGTCAAATAATCCCCCAACGACTTAGTACCGCCCTTATATCTTTTAAACATCATGCCGCTTTGTCTTGATGTTATTGTTGCCCCTTCTAACATATCCGCATCAGCTCTTAGACCTCCATTGTCTTTATCTGATACGCTTATTTTCCAATCTCCTACAACATACTCTCCGAATTGAAATTTAGTTGGTTCGATTGCTTTATATTCATCTTTATAGAACACGATTTTATCGTACTCTCTTATTGCAATTGTGTTGAATGGTAAGTTTACTTGCTTTCCATTTTCCTTCTCTATTAAAGATAGGATGCTATCTATATGTTGATTCTCTAAATCAACTCTTGTAGATACCGCTTCAACTGCATTTATAATTGCTTGAGAAGCTATAATATCCTTTTTCTCAATATCTTTGATATTAATAGATACTCCATCAATAGTCTTTTCATATTGAGGAACGTTTGAATCAATATATTGCTGCATCTTGTTTGAAATACTAGATAAACGCAATAAATTGTTTCCTACGTTTGGATAGACTTGCTCGATTTCCTTTAGCACAACATTTCTTATCTTGTTTCTTGAGTATTCAAGTTCAAAATTAGTGCTATCTTGTACGAATTCGATATTATTTGCTTCAAGATATTGTTTGATTTCTTTAGAAGATACGTTTAACATTGGACGAACGATTATACCGTCGTCTTCCTCCATTCCACATAACCCCTTTATTCCACTACCTCTAAAGATGTGCATTAGAATGCTTTCGATTTGATCATCTTGTTGGTGTGCTGTTACAACTCTGTCTGCCTTCTTGTTATCTACAATCTCTTTAAAGATTTGTCTTCTTCTAATTCTTGCGCCCTGCTCAATTGTGTAGCCGTTTACATCGCAGAATTCTTTTATTTGTTCTTCGTATATTTCACATACAATATTGTTTTCTAAACAATATTCTTTTACGAAGTCTCTATCTCTTTCGCCTTCTTTTCCTCTTAAGTTATGATGAACAGTAATTACGTAGAATTTTTCGTGATTTAAATGAGTTATTGCCCAGTGTAGTAAAGCCATTGAATCTTTACCGCCACTAATTGCAAAACATAACCTATTGAACTTCTCTAATAGTTCTACTTTGATGCTCAACATACATATATTATATATTAAAGGCGCGTTAGCGCGCAAAAATTTTTTAGTACTTAGTCAAATGCCCTATTTGCTCTAAGCCTTCAAAATTGCTTTGTCTTAGTGCTTCATATAAGAATACACAAACGCTGTTTGCTAAATTTAAACATCTTCTGTCTGCTAACATTGGAATTCTTGCACAATCTTCATAATTTTTGAATAATAGTTCTTCATCTAATCCTTTTGTTTCGCATCCAAAGAAAATCCAAGTATCTTTTTCATACTTAACTTCTACGTGATTATGTTGTGCTTTTGATGATGCAAAGACGAATTGTGCCTTTGATTTTTCCTTTGTTAATCTTACAGAATCTGCAGTGTTATCTACGATAACGGCATCATCTTTGAAGTTCTTTTGTAGGAAATCTTCCATTGATGAATATCTTGTACAAACTGCAAATTCCCAATAATCTAGTCCACTTCTCTTTAGGTATTTATCATCCCAGCTAAAACCACATGGTTCAATAACGTGGAGCTTTGCTCCAGATACTGCGCATGTTCTTATAATATTTCCTGTGTTATTTGGAATATCTGGGTTTACTAATATAATGTTAATCATATATGTCACTTTCCTTAATAATGTTTATCATTTCTTGTAAGTCTTTACTTTCAAATGCTCTTTGCTTGATTTCCTTATTTCCACGTTTGCCCTTGCAATAGCAAGCCATATGCTTTTTGAAGTTAGCATGAACGTAATGTTCATTGTGGAATTGTCTCATAATCTCGATATGCTCAAGCATCATATCTTTTAGAGGTCTATCTTCCTTTCCTGTAATTTGAGAGAAGATATTTGGATTACCAAGTGCGCCTCTTGCTATCATAACACCATCTGCACCAGTTTGTGCTTTTATATCTAGATAATCTTGATACGATTCAACATCGCCATTTGCAATAACTGGAATATTTACAGCTTTAACTACCTTTGCTATTTCATCCCAATGGCTATGTCCCATATACATTTCTTTTCTAGTTCTACCATGAACTGTCAATAAATCTGCACCGGCCTCTTGCATAGCAAGCGCAAATTCAACAGCGTTTATTGTATCAAAACCAAGTCTCATCTTAACTGTTACAGGTTTTGATGTATTATCTTTTGCTGCTTTTACTATATCTTTAGCTAGTGGAATATTGTTTAGAAGTGCACTTCCCTCGTTGTTTTTAACAATCTTTGGAACTGGGCATCCCATATTAATATCTATTAAATCGAACTTTTCGATAACTGGAGCTTTTACTGCATAAGAAATAAAAAATGGTTCAGATTCGAATAACTGAACTGCCTTTATTTTCTCATCATCTGTTGTATTTAGTAATTCTAAAGTCTTTGCAGCTTTATCATAATATAGCCCCTTTGCAGAAGCCATTTCTGTATATGTTATAGCAGCACCTTGCTTTGCGCAAATAGCACGAAATCCAACATCAGAATAACCTGCTATTGGAGCCAATACTACATCGCCATTTATTTGCAAGTTACCTATCTTCATTATCTATATTATTCCAAAGTTCTAAGACCTTTTCTTTTGGTAAATCCATTAGGTCTTTATTCTCACTTTCTAACTTTTTAAATTTATTTATAAATTTAGTTGTTGCTTTATCTAGCGCAATTTCTGGGTCGATTTCTAAGGCCTTTAGCACCCAAATTGCGGCAAGCAACATATCTCCTGCGTCATCTTCATTTTCATTATTTTTAAACGTGTTATACGCGTTTTCGAAAAATTTTTGTGCTTCTTCTTCGCTTTCAAACTTTAATTTTGCCTTCTTTGCTACAGATAAAGTCTTATTTGCCTTCATTAATGCAGGAAGAGATTTTGCAATTGAATCCATCTTTGAAGCAAGTGATGTATAATGCTTTTCTTTTGCTTTAGCAGCATCCCAAGCCTTTAAGGCTTCTTCTTTATTGTTTGCTTTAATATCTCCAAAGATATGTGGATGTCTAAATATTAATTTTGCACAGATTGCAGATAGAGCATCTTCTGTATTATATTCCCCTAAATCTTCTCCGATTACACAATGGAAGATACTTTGAAGCATCAAATCTCCACTTTCTTCTATCATATTGTCGATATCTTGATTATTAATAGCTTCAACTAATTCATATGCTTCTTCAATAGCATTTTCTCTAATTGTTTCATGAGATTGAGCTTTATCCCATTCGCAACCATTTTCGCTACGAAGAATTCTCATAATTACATATAAATCTAAGAAATTAAATCTATGCTTTTTTGTAATCTCGATTGGATCACAAATGATTGTTGTTTTGTAATCATAATCATTTTGTCTGTCGATTTCATATACTTTAATAATTTTATTATTAAATTTAATATCTTGGTCATCGCCTAAAATGTTAGATAAAACTAGTTTTACATCTGATGCAATGAAGTTATTATCTATATCTGTTACAACTAATGTGCCTCTTGTATCGTAATTGAATCCATTTGTACTTGTTAATTCATATGCACTTATCTTTGTTGTATTTAAAGATGGTTGTTCGAAATTTGAACCTAAAGATACTGATGGAATTATTTCGATTTTTTCTCTTTTTTGTAGTTCAACTACTGCTCTATCATCAAAACCGCTACCATTTACACATAAAACGGCATCTTTTTCTTTCAATAAAGTATCTACTATCTCTTTATCTAGATTTGTGAAATCTTCAGCTTGTTCGTAAACATAATCAAAAGATGTAACTTCTATATTATTTTCCGTGAAAAAAGAGAAAGTCTCTGTTAAAGCTGTTTTAACAAATACTTTCTTTGCTGCTTTTATTGCTTTTACTCCGGCTAAAGTGATTTGATCTTTATCGCATCCAAGTCCAACTACTGTAATCATGATATACCTTATTTCTTACTTTCATCTATATAAGATGCAATAAAATCTGCAGCTTGAGTTAATACTGCTAATGGATATTTTTCATAAGCTGCGCTTATTGTTTTGCTTGCGCCGCCTCTTACTCTATCGTCAAAACCACCCATGTGCCAATTGATTGCACAAATTTCTGCATCAGTTAATGTCATATATTTCATTATTAACATTACAGATTTTTCTCCATGTCCCCATGGATCTTGCTCTGCAGTTGTATAATATGGAACCTTATCCCATTGTCCATTCTCGTTTTTAACATTTCTCATTTCTACTTTATAGAAATTAGCCTTACATAAATCATGTAATAGTCCACAAATAACGATTGAATCTAATCCAATTTCCAATTCTGGATGAGTTTGCTTTTCTAATTCATATAACTTTTTAAGATTTCTACAAACATTTAAAGAATGTTCACAAAGGCCGCCTGGAACATCTAAATGGAACTTTGAAGATGCTGGAGCTGTGAAAAAGTCGCTCTCTTCTATCCAATTTAATAATTCTTTTGCACCTGGTCTTGTAACATACTTATTGTATGCTTCTTTAAATAATCTCTCGTTCTTTTCTACATCGATTTCCATATTTACCTCGTTTTCTATACGATTATAACATTTACGCGCACATATATAAAACAATAAAGACTATATATGAGACTTATTCGCCATCTTCACTATGAGCGTTCAATTTTCTAATAATTGATGGATCTGTCTCTTCTGTGAAATTAGCAATATCTGTAATTTTACTTCCAACTTTTACTAAATCCTTTATCTTGTCATACTTATAATGCTTCTTTGCAGCTCTATAGAAAGTTTGGATACTTGAAAATCCTGCTTCTAGGGCAGCATCAGATACATTTACCTTTCCGTTCTTCAACATTTCAATTGCAGCTTGCAATCTAATCATAGATAAATAGTTAGTTATATTAGTATGTAAATAACTATTAAATATTCTTGAGAAATAATACTTAGAATAATTGAAGTGATCGGCAAGAGTATCTAGAGTAATTTCTTCTCTATAGTTCTCTTGAATGTATGCTAAAACTTCTTCGATAAATTTATGGTCATAGATTTCTTCTCTTGGCTCGATTCCAAATGTATCTACTATGTGTCCCATAAGCTGATCAATACGTCCTTGATTGATTAAAGGATTTGGATTCTTTTTTGCTAAAGCCAAGAACAATGGCTTCATCGCTCTACAAATATCTTTATCTAGCAAAACACAGTTTTTAATTTTGCAGTTTCCGTATAGCAAATAATAGTCTCTTAACATGTGGTTTGGAAGGACAATTATTATCTGTGTACTGTCGTCACTTTTCTCGTAAGAATGCATTACATAGCTGTCCGCAACAAAAATTTGATCAGATTCTAAAAAATATTTTTTGTCATCACAAATAATTGTTTTATGTCCGCTTTGGATATATACCAATTCTATCTTTCTGTGGAAGTGTAAAGGACATACGCCATCTTGATTCAAAGATACATACAATCTTTCATCTGCTTCTCTAGATAATTCATATTCTGCAATCATTTTTTAAAAAATCCTTACTATCGCAATTTTTGAGATGTTTTTCCGCAATAATAAAATGCTTGACCTCAATATTAATAATATACTATTAGCGAAAATAAAAAAAGAGAAGAGAGGTAATAAAAATGAAAAAAGACTTTTTATTAGAATTTGCAAAAGAATTCAGTATCGCTCTATTCTATAGCTTTTGGTGCTAGATAGAGCACAAGACAAAAATGCTTAGATATTTCTAAGCTTATTAATATAGACCAAAAATTCATAATTAACCCTTTTTAAGTATTGGACCGGCAAAAAAGTCGGTCCTATATTTATGCAATGTTATGTATAAATATTAGCAATTTAGCGTATATAATCAATAACCTGGATGCCTGTTCGTGAAAACAAATCTCGAGCTTCAGATTCATCAAAAATCTAAAATTAAACCTACCTTAAAAGCGCTTAATAAAATCTATTGGAAAAACACCAAAAAAGCGATACGTATCGCGTAATGATTTGTTAAAAAAGTGCATACGTATCTATTTTTTTGACATTCGCGATTTTTGATATGTCCGATTTTGCTTGCTTTTTTCGAATTATGGTTTAAATAGACAATATTTATAGTTTCTTCTATTAAAATCTATAAAAGTGGGCTAAATTTAATAGATTTTTGAATGCTAAAAAACATCGATAACTTCATAGACTAGTAATTTGATAATCAAGTTTGGCAAAATTAATATATTCAGTAAATACATACGAATAATATGCAATAATTATTAATATACTCGCGGCCGAAATGCATTAATTAATAATTGGATCTATCTGATATAATACACGCTTCAGATAAAGAAATATACTAATAGTTCTAAATGAAGGATTATCGTATATCACAGCATCACTTTACGGTTCAAAGAATATATACAGTAGCTATAAACAAACAGAACAAATCTATCCATTCTTTCTCCATGCGCTAAGATGCTGCTTTTTCATCTCCAACCTGATCTTGTTGATTCAAGATAACATTTTAACAAACAAATTATAGGAACAAATATAGAATAATATGTTCTACTATATCTCTATTGGTGCAATTATTGAAAATAATAACAAATATTCTGCAGATTAAAGAATACTATGTGATTTTGGCAAAAAAATAATATGGACAAAATGGTACATAAATTTTTTAAAAATTCAATTAATCGACACATAGCAAAAAAATTTTAAAAATTTGTATTGACAATATGATTTATTAGTGATATATTATAATTGAACAAATAGATGCCCAATAAAAAAATCAAGCAGAACTAACTCGAAAGAAGGAGCAAAACGAAAGTTTAGCTCCTTCTTTCATTATTTTAGACCCATTTTAATAATTATTTTTTAACAATTTTTTGATTATTTTTCACGCAAAATCTATATATTAATTTATTCATTTTACTTTGCACTTTTTGGGAATTGGCTTTCGTTCTGATTTGTCGTCGTTTGTGCACGCGCGCGCGTATGTGCGTGCAAGCGTGTGCATGTGCTACGTACGAAACGATAATTATGTTTACAGTAATCTCAAAAGTACGTTCTGCAGGGTAGGAGATCTATGCAATTTGAAGATCATTTTTATCGTTATTTTTGGATTAGACTTTTTTACCCAAATAATTGCCCCGCAACCAATAGTTGCGTCCCCAAATTAAACAAATTTCTTCTTTCGAAACATCATCGACGGTTCAAAATAAGACGAATATTATCATATATCCACAGAGCGCTTATCAATGCCGCCAGGCACACAATTTCTTCACTTCTCTATCTATTATATTAACCATATTGTTCGCTCACGCGCGCGTACAAGCACGAAAGACGACAAAGATTCCGAGCTGAAGTTTTAACTTTTACCACGTCAGGATTCTTCTATTAGCTTGATATAGGCCCTTAACACAAGTGTGACTATATCGCCTCATTCCATGTCACATTCAAAAACAATGGTGTTTTTATTGAATTCCTGTGCTATAATATAGTTAGGGTATGTATGTGGTGCACATATATTACCCTATTTTTTATGTTTTGAGCCGTTTGATGGCTACTCAGAATATTACTAATAATTTGTTCCACAAAATGCGTGAAACATCACCAATTTTATTTTTATATGCACATATAAGCATACGTGTAAGAAGAAGCATATTGTCTATTTTCTAGACATATTGTGGCCATACAGCCTTTATTTGACTAAAATTCGCCATTTTATGTTTCACACGAAACTATCTGAAAAACAACATTGAAAAGACTCAAAAAAGTGTCACACTTTAGGGGTATTTCGCTTGTTTTTTAGCTTTGGATCCACCTGTTGTCTTAAATTAAACTTTTATTCGCTTGACACCCCTATTTCTTTTTTATATACTTATCTCGCATTATTATTATAATAATTAATAATTGATATTAAACGAAGAGAGGATATATACAATGAAAAGAACTTATCAACCAAAGAAGAGAACACGTAGCAAGGTTCATGGATTCAGAAAGAGAATGGCATCAGCTAACGGAAGAAAGGTATTAAAGAGACGTCGTGCTAAGGGCAGAAAGACACTTACTGCTTAATTGAATGCAAAAGAAGTACAGGCTTACTGGTCGAAAGACTTTTAATTATTTACTTAACAAAGGTACTTCAGTTCCAGCTAAAGCCCTAGTACTTATCTATGCTCCTTCAAAATATCCGATACACGTTGGCTTCATCGTAAGTAAGAAAATAGGCAACGCCGTAACGAGAAATAGAACAAGAAGGAGACTCAGAGAATCTTTCCGTTCTTTAATTCCTAATGTTACAGACAATTATAATTATATTGTTATTGCAAGAAAGGGAATTGAGGAACTTGATTTCTTAGAAATCAAAAACTCTTTAATTGGAGTTCTTAAGAGGGCAGGGTTATTCAAGGAAGGCTAAATAATGATTCTTGGCAAAGCATTTCTATCTTATTATAAGAATTTTATAAATCCGCTTTTACCAGACACATGTATTTATACACCGTCTTGCTCAGCTTATATGGGACAATCAATTCAAAAGTACGGTTATTTGAGAGGGGTACCACGAGGAATTCTAAGAATTTTAAGATGCAACCCTTGGGCAAAAGGTGGTTTTGATCCAGTTAAAGACAACTATAAAGGAAAAGCAAAATGGCTATTATGAATTTATTATTATCAGCCACACTTACTAACTGGGTTGGAAAGCTATTAGAATCGCTTTACAACGCTATTGGTAATTTCGGTTGGACGGTAGTTGTTTTCTCTATTATTCTAAAAGTTATTTTATCTCCACTAGATATTTGGCAAAGAATATCTACGAAGAACCAACAAAAGAAAATGGAGGCAATCAAGCCTAAGCTTGAAAAGCTTGAAAAACAATACAGAAACAACCCTGATTTATTAAAACAAAAACAATATGAAGTTCAAAGAGAAGCAAAAATTAATGTTTTTGCTACTTGCTTGCCTCTAATTGTTACTATGGTAGTATTCTTCGTAGTATTCGGCGGCTTTAGAGCTTTAGTTACATACGAAAACGAACTTATCGTAGAAGAATTAGATAAAACATATGTATCTTACATATTAGATTACAATGCATCAAATTTAACAGATGAACAAAAAGCTGCAGTTGATGTAACAAACTGGGATGCTTTAAAGACTTTCTGTGAAGATCCTGCTAATAACGTTCCAAACGGATTCGTTGAATATGGAGAATTACAAGAAATCGATGCTGCTAAGTACGAAGAAATGCGCACATTGTTAGCTGACACATATGAACAACACCTTGAAGGGGATAGATGGCTATGGGTAAAGAACATATTCAAGTCAGATACAGGTACAGATGTAGTTCCAAGTGTTAAGTCATACACATCTAGCGGTGCTGGTGGTATCAATGCAAGCTTAGAAGATACACAAATACATACAACATATACAAACTTAACAGAACCAGCTGCTATTAGAATGAATAAGACAGGAACATGGGATTTCAAGAACTGGAATGGTTATTTCGTTCTTCCATTGTTATCTCTATTAACAAGCTTCTTATCTACATTCATTATGCAAAAGAACAGCGCTCAAACATCTGTTGGTACTCAAGAGCAACAAGCTCAACAACAAAAGCAAATGAAGATGATGTCTTACATAATGCCAGTTATGTTAGCTGTATTTGCAATGCTATATAGTGCTGCCTTCGCTATTTACTACTTTATGAGTAATATCATGGCAACTTTAACAACTCTTGCTGTAAACCTAATAATGAAATTATTAGACAAGAGACAACAAAACGCTAATCAAGGAATAGTTATAGATAGAGGTTAATTATGGTAGAAATTATCAAGGAATTTATTGATGGAATAATTGAAAAGTTAAACCTTCAATGCGAAGCAAATGTCGTAGAGACAGATGAAGAATATAAAGTAGATCTAATTGGGCCTGATGCACACGTGCTAATCGGCTACAGAGGAGACGTTTTAGACAGCATCCAATATCTTGCTTTATTATTAATAAACAAGAACGGAGATAACCAAAAACGCCTTGTTATCGATGGTGAAAACTATAGAGCAAAGAGAGAAGCAACTTTATCTAAGTTAGCTAAGAACCTTGCTTTCCAAGTTTCTAAATCTGGTAGACCAAAGCAATTAGAACCAATGAATCCATTCGAAAGAAGAATCATTCACTCTGCTTTAGCAAATGACAAGTACGTTACAACAGAATCTGAAGGTGAAGAACCAAATAGATTCGTAGTAATCAAACCAGTTAAGAAGTCTTCTTCTCAAAGAAGTGAAAGACCACAAAAGAGCGCTCCAAAGGCAGCTCCTGCTACATCTACATCAACTGTTACAGGTATGAATAGATATGTTGGAAAGATGAAATCTTTCGGTGGTGAAAAGAGAAGATTCTTCTAATACTAATTTTAGAATAAAATTAAGAGGTCGTTTGACCTCTTTTTTTTATGAATTTGTTTCCTTTTTCAATATCTCAATTAAATCTATAATTCTCTCTAAATCATCAGAAGTGTAGTAGTCAATATAGAATCTTCCTTTTTGTTCATTGCCATGTAATGTAACGTGTGTAGCAAAGACTCTTTCCATTGTTCTTACTAATTGTCTTAATTCTAAAGATTGAATTGGCTTAACTTTCTTCTTATCTGTTGGATTGTTCTTATTGTGTACTAGGATTTCTAGTTGTCTAACGCTCATTTGCTTATCACAAGCAGCTTTTGCTAGCGTTATTTGTAACATTTCATCATCAACACCTAAAATCGCTCTAGCATGGCTTCCGCTAAGTCGACCCATTTCTACCATCTTTCTAACTTCTTCTGGTAAACTCAACAATCTCATTGTATTTGTTACATAAACTCTAGACTTACCAATGTTATTTGCTAATTCTTCTTGAGTTAGCTTGTAATCGTCAATGAATTTCTTATAAGCGTTAGCTTCTTCGATTGGATTTAAGTTTTGTCTTTGAATATTTTCGATTAAAGCAATTTCGTCTATTTGCTTTCTTGTAAGTGTCTTAACAATAACAGGAACTACTTTTAATCCTGCCATTTGAGCAGCTCTAAATCTTCTTTCACCAGCAACTATTACATAGTTGTTTCTATCTAGAGTAGCTATAATTGGTTGGATAAGACCGTATTTCTTAACAGTTTTTGCTAGTTCTTTAATAGCATCTGGATCAAAATTCTTTCTAGGTTGATCTGGATTTGGAATAACAAGATTAATGTCAACTTCTCTAATACCTTCATTGAAGTTACCATTAGCGTCATATGTCTTATACTTATCTACTTCAAAAACTGTTAAATCTTTCATCTTATTTTCCTAAACAGAATTTGCTAAAGATATTAGTAATAATATCTTCTGTTGCACAATTACCTGTAATTTCTCCTAGGGCAAAGTATGCATTTCTTAAATTAACTAATACACACTCAATTGGTTCAATATTTAGAATCTCAAGAGTGGTTTCTAGTTCGCTTATAGCTGTCTTTATACATTCAGCATGTCTTTGGTTTGTAATAATTGTAGAAGATGCATCAATATTTTTTGTAATGAACATATCTACAATAGCTTGTTTTAGTTCGTCAATACCAATGTTTTTCTTAGCACTTATAGCAAAGCCATCTTTTTGATTATTAGATAAATCTAATTTATCACATTTATTATATGCCAAAATGATCTTTTTGTTTTCTTTATTTAATCTATCAAGGATGCCTTTTTCTTCTTCATTAAAATCTCTACCTGCTTCTGTTACAAAAATAACTACGTCACTACTCTTTGCGGCATCAAGACTTCTTTCAACACCAATAGATTCAACTAAATCATCTGTTTCTCTAATACCTGCAGTATCTATAAGCTTTAATAAGATACCATTTACTTCGATATTTTCTTCGATACTATCTCTTGTTGTACCAGCAACTGATGTTACAATTGCTCTTTCTCTACCAAGTAGTGTATTTAGAAGGGAAGATTTACCAACATTTGCTATACCAACAATAGCAACGGCAATACCTTGTTTAATATATCCACCAATATTTGATGTATTTAATAATTGTCTTAATTCAACTAATTCTTCCTTTAAGGCTTTATCGCAATCGATCTTTGTTTCATCTTCCATTTCTTCTGGATAATCAAGTGATGCTTCTAATTGAGATACGCAATATAGAATTCTATCTTGGATTCCTGCTAATTTATCTGATATCCCACCCTTAGATAATCTATATCCAGCATTAATAGCAGCAATAGATTCAGCATTGATCATATCAATAACACCTTCTGCATCAGATAGTGTCATCTTACCATTTAAAAATGCTCTTTTTGTGAACTCACCTTTGTCTGCGATTCTTGCTCCATTATCTAAGCAAGCCTTCAAAACTTCATCGACAATTCTAACGCCGCCATGGCATTGGAATTCTACTAAATCCTCACCTGTATAGGATTTTGGCGCCTTAAAGTATACTGCAAGCACTGTATCTTTTATGGTTTTTGTTGAAATTGTTCCATAATACATCATATTTGGAGTGGCATCTTTGAAGGAATTTAAAAGCTTTGTTGTAAAAATTTTACTAGCAATTTCAAGCGCCTCATCGCCGCTCATTCTTATAATTCCTATGGCTCCACTACCTAGTGGTGTTGATATAGTTGCTATCGTATTCATGCTTAAAATTATACCATAGGGCCCGTTTAATTGCCAACTTTTAAAATGCTATGTTATAATGGCGATATGTGCGAAATATATGATAAAAATTATGACGCTATAGTAGTTGGTGCTGGACATGCAGGAGTTGAAGCTGCATTAGCTCTAGCTCGTATTGGTCATAAGACTTTAATCGTTACTTTATCTTTAAATGCAATTTCTTTTATGCCATGTAATCCATGTATTGGAGGAACATCTAAAGGACACTTAGTTAGAGAAATAGATGCTCTTGGCGGTCAAATGGGTTTATCTACAGATCATAACGCATTACAAATTCGTATGTTAAATAGTGGTAAAGGTGCTGCTGTTCAATCTTTACGTGCGCAGGCGGATAAAACTTTATACCATTTATATATGAAGCACATTCTTGAAGAAGAACCAAATCTAACAATTCTTCAAGGCGAAGTATCTGATATCTTAGTAGAGGGCGGTAAAGTTATCGGTATAAAGACAACTTTAAATCAAACTTTCTACTGTAAATCAATAGTTGTAGCAACAGGTGTATATCTAAATGCAAACATCATTATTGGTGATTGGACACAAAAGGTTGGACCTAATGGTTTTGCTAGAGCAACAGAATTAACAAATTCATTAATTAATCTTGGTATTCCAACAAGAAGATTTAAAACAGGTACACCTGCTAGAATTGATAAGAATTCTATTGATTTTTCTAAAATGGAAATTCAAAATGGGGATGATAAGTTATATCCATTCTCATTTATGACAGAAGGATTTATTGAAAATAAATATCCTTGTTATTTAACATATACAACAGAAAAGACAAAAGAGATTATTTTAAAGAATATTTCAAGATCTCCTCTATATAACGGAAGCATTCATAGTATTGGACCTAGATATTGTCCATCAATTGAAGACAAAATCATGCGTTTCCAAGATAAAGAAAGACATCAAATCTTCGTAGAACCAGAATCTTCATTTACAAATGAAATGTATATTCAAGGTATGTCTTCTTCTATGCCTTTTGATGTACAAATTGAAATGTATCATTCTGTTATTGGTTTGGAGCACTGTAAATTCTTACGTTATGCATATGCTATTGAATACGATTGTATTGATTCTTTGGCTTTAAATCCATCATTAATGGTTAAAGGTATTGATGGTTTATTCTTAGCTGGACAATTAAATGGTAGTTCTGGTTATGAAGAAGCTGCAGGACAAGGTATTTATGCTGGTATTAACGCATCTCAATATATTAAAGATGAAGAACCAATTATTTTAACTAGAGAAAATTCATATATTGGTGTATTAGTTGATGATTTAGTAACAAAGGGAACTAATGAACCATATAGAATGATGACTGCAAGAGCAGAACATAGATTATTATTAAGACAAGAAAATGCAGATATTAGATTAACTCCACTTGGAAGAAAAGCTGGATTAGTAAAAGATGATAGATGGAATAAATATCTAGATAAGGTTAATCAAACAGAAAATATTCTAAAAGTTTTAGATACTTCTATATCACCAAAGGTCTATGGTCCACTATTTGAACAACTTGGTGAAAATATACCATCTAATGGATTAACATATAAAGCTATGTTAAAGAGATCTAATATTAATGCTAAAGATTTATATGATTATTTCGATGAATTAAAACAATTCTCATTAAGATATTTAGAAGAAGTAGCTGTAGAAGTTAAATATGAAGGCTATTTAAATAAAGAAGAGAATATTATTTCTAACAATAAGAAACTAGAGAATAAAGTTTTATCTCCAGATATAGATTATTCTCAAATTTTAGGATTAAGATTAGAAGCTAGACAAAAGTTAAATAAGATTAAACCTCTAAATTTAGCTCAAGCTTCTAGAATCAGTGGAGTATCTCCATCAGATATAACAGTATTACTAGTTTACCTATCTAAAAAATAATATGGAAGAATTAAAAAATTATTTAGATTCTCAAAAAATCGAATACAACTCACAAATTTTAGAAAAATTCGAGCTTTTCTATAACCTTTTAATAGAATGGAATAATAAATTCAATTTAACTGCTATTACAGATAAAAAAGATGTTGAGATTAAACATTTTATAGATTCTATTACTGCTTATCCATATATTAAAGATAATTCTTATATTTGTGATATTGGTGCAGGTGCAGGATTTCCATCTATTCCACTTGCTATTTTAAAACCTAATTGTAAGTTCATATTAATAGATAGTTTAAATAAAAGAATTAACTTTTTAAATGAAGTTGTTAATCAATTAAAATTAGACAATTGTACATGTATACATACAAGAGTAGAAGACTTTGCTATAAAGAATAAAGAAACTTTTGATATTACATTAGCTAGAGCAGTAGCTCCACTTAATATTTTACTTGAATATACTATGCCTCTTTTAAAAATAAATGGCCTTTTAATATCTCATAAAGGTAGTAATATTAACGACGAAATTTTAGAGGCAAATACGGCGTCAAAAATTTTAAACTGTAAAGTTAATAATAAATATGAATTATCGCTTCCTAATGGCGATTATAGATGTCTAATAGAGTATATTAAAACTTCTAAGACTCCAAACAAATATCCAAGATCTGGAAATAAACCAAGAACGAATCCTTTAATATAATATATATATTGTTATATATATAAATAAAGGAGGCTATTTCTAACCTCCTTGTTTCTATCTTTATCTAAATCTAACTGGTAAGATTAAATACATATATTCACTATTTTCTACACTTGTAATAATACTTGGATTTAAATAATTCATTTTTAATAATACATATTCATCTGTAATATTCTTTAAACAATCAGAAATGAATCTATAATTATATCCAACTATAATATCTTTACCTTTAGATAATACAGGAATATTTTCATTAGCTGAACCAAATTCTGAATTAGCAACAATATTTAAAATATTGTTCTTAACTTCAATTTTTACTAAATTAGATTTTTCAAACTTAGATAATGTTGAAACTCTATCTAATGCTTCTTCTAATAATTCAGTTTTAATTGTTACAACTGTTTCAAAATCTTTTGGAATAGAAGCAGCATAATTAACAAATCCTTCAATTGGAGTAGAAATTATTTTCATATCATTAACTTCAACTATTAATTTCTTATCTGAGAAACATAAAGCTAATGAATCTTCATCATCTTCTAATAATTTAGAAATTTTTAATAAATCTTTTGAAGGAATATTAATTTCTGTAGCAGGGAATTCTCCTACTAATTGCTTTTTACAAATAGCCATTCTAAATCCATCTAATGCTATAGATTTAATTTCATCATTTTCAACTTTTAATAAACATCCCTTTAGAATTGGTCTATTATCATCTGTTGTATTTGATGCAAATGCTGTCTTATTAATTAAATCTTTAAAATCTTTTTGTAGAAGTTCAATTTTATATTTATATTCGTATTCTTTTAGTACAGGGAATTCTTCAACATTTAAAGTCTTTAATGCTGTTTTATTATCTAAACATGTAATGATAAGATTTTCATCTTCATCATTAATTTCAATTTCAGATTCTCCCTTTAATTTTTTAACGAATTCTTCAATAATCTTACCTGGAACTAATACTTCGCCGCCCATCTTTACGTCTGCTTTTACTAATTTAACAATAGTAAATTCTAGATCTGTAGCAGTAAGCTTAATAAAATCTCCATCAGCTTCAATTTTAATACCAGCTAAGATTGGAGATGTAGCTCTTTGAGGTAATGCTTGAGATACTTTAGTTAATGCATCTGCTAAATCTAAACCATTACAAGAAAATATCATATTTTATACTCCTACCATATATATATTTGTTAGTTATTTTTTATCATTGATAATATTATTATTAATTAACAATGTTTATAATGTTGATAAATAAAAAAGTATCGAATATTGCTACATTTTTTCTTTAAATTTAAGTGGATAACTTATGTTTAATTTTCACAATTTATTCACATAAATTTAAGTTATCAACATGACATTAAAAATTAATTTTTTTGTACCATGTTTTTAATATCTCTTATTTGTAGTTTTAAGAGATTATCACTCTTTAATTGTTCAGTAATTTTATCTCTAGCGTAGATAATAGTTGAGTGATCTCTATTACCTAAATAATTTCCAATACTCATTAAAGGTACAGATAACATATCATTAATTAAGTATATATCAATTTGTCTAGCAACTGCTATATTTTTAGTCTTTTTAGCACCTTTAATTTCATCTTTAGTTACATTAAAATATGCACAAACAGCATCTGTTATTGTATCCATAGATAAAACGTGAGTAGAAATATCTAAATCATCCTTTAAGGCTTGCATTACAAGTTCTAAATCATCTGCACAATCTTTATTATTTAATTGGCAATAGAAAATAACCTTAGATAGGGCACCTTCTATTTCTCTGATGTTTGATGTAATCTTTTCAGCAATAAAGTTAATTATTGGCTTTGAAATATTAAAATTCTTTTGGAAAGCTTTCTTTTGAAGAATAGCAACTCTAGTTTCATAATCTGGAGTAGAAATATCTACAGTTAAACCTGATTGGAATCTAGATTTTAATCTTTCTTCTAGAGAAACTAAATCTCTTGGATGTCTATCTGATGTTAAAACAATTTGTTTTTTATTTTGATATAAATCATTAAATGTATGGAATAGAGCTTCTTGTGAAGATTCTTTTCCAATTAAAAATTGAACATCATCTAACATTAAAATGTCTGCATTTCTATATTTTTCTCTGAAATCAAACATTTTATCTGTTGTTTTATTATTTCTCATGCTTTCAACGAAGTCATTTACGAATTGTTCTGTTGTAGCATATATAATATTTGTATTCTTATTATTATTATTTAATACATAATTACCAATAGCATGAAGAATATGAGTCTTACCAAGACCTACGCCTCCGTAGATAAATAATGGATTAAATGAATTACCAGGATTTTGAGCTACTGAAAAAGCAGCAGATTTAGCAATGTTATTAGATGATCCTACAACGAAGTTATCAAAAGTGTAATTTTCATTAAATTGAGGCTTAACAACTTCTTCTGGAGTATTAATAATCTTAGATGAAGATAAATAAGTTTCCTTTTCATCTTCTGTAATGATAATAAAATCATTAACCATAGGATTATCTACAGTTTTAATAGCTACCATTATATTATTTTTATATTCTGGTTCTTTTAAAGTTTTTTGAACGCTCTTAAGAGGAGTTACTAAAATTATCTTTCCATATGAAATCTCTAGTGGCTCAAGTTTTGAGAACCACATATCATAACTAACCGAGGTAACCTTCTTAGAAATTTCTTCTAAAATCTTATTCCAAATTCTTGTGTATTCGTCCATATGCAAATATTATATATGAAAAGAAAAAAAAATTACAAGAGCAAAATAGCAGTTATCCACAAAAAAATGTAAAATTTTATGTGGAAAAAATGTGGAAAATTTGTGGATAAATTGTGGATAACTTGATTTATCCACATAAAACATATAGAATAGATAGTGCAATGAATATCAAAGAAATTAGTTTAAAAAATTTTAGAAACTATGAAGATGAAACTATTAAGTTTCAAGAAGGGTTAAATGTTATCGTTGGAAACAACGCTATGGGTAAAACAAACCTTCTTGAAAGTATATATTGTTGCGCAATTGGTAAGTCTCCAAAGACAACTAAGTATAAAGACCTAATTAGAATGGGTCAGCAAGCTGCTAGTATTAGAATTGTTTTACAAAAAAAATATAGAGATCATGTTATTGAATTTTATGTAGATAATAAAGAAACAAAAAGAATTAAAATTGATGGAGTTCCTCTATCTAAATTAAAAGAATTAGTTGGTTATATGAATATTATCTTTTTCTCACCTGAAGAAATAAAGATGGTAAAAGAAGGACCAAGCGAAAGAAGAAAATTTATAGATATTTCATTATCTCAACAATCTAAAAATTATTTATTTTCATTATCAAAATATAATGAAATATTGGCCAATAGAAATAAGTTATTAAAAGAGAATTTTAGAGATGAAAACATTAAAGAAATGCTTATCATCTGGGATTCTCAATTAGCTAAAGAAGGGGCTAACATTATAAAGAAGAGATATGAGTTCATTGAAAAGTTAAAAATAGCAGCTAAAGAAGCTCATAATCAATTAACTAATAATAAAGAAGATTTAGAGATAGAATACGAAAGTATTGTTTCTAATAAATCAATTGAAGAAATCCAAAAAGAAATAGAACAAAAATTAATAGATAGTGCAGATAAAGATATCTCATTACAATATACAAGCGTAGGCCCACATAGAGATGATATAGCAATCATATCTAATAAGATAGATATTAGAAAGTTTGGATCTCAAGGACAACAAAGAACATGTGCGTTGTCTTTAAAAATGGCCGAAATTTCGTTATTTGAGGATGAGATAAAGGAAAAGCCTATCCTACTACTAGATGATGTTCTAAGCGAATTAGACGAGACGAGAAGGAATAAATTGATGGAATTGTCTTCTCAACTTCAAACAATGATTACATGTACAGACTTTGATATGGACATTCCTCATAACGAAATTAGAATTCAAAACGGACAACAAATTAATAAGCATTTTTTCGCTTAAATAACGCCAAATTAAGAAAATATTGAAAAATAAGCCAAGAAAAACATAGTTTTTCCTAAATTTAAGCCCAGTTTTGACTAAATACTATTGTATTTAGGGCAAAAATCAAGTATAATGGACTTACTAATTATTATAAATGCGTATATACGCGCACGAAGGAGAAACAATACAAAATGGCAAATGAACATGATTATGGTGCAAGTCAGATCAGAGTATTAAAGGGACTAGAACCAGTTAGACTACGTCCTGGTATGTACATCGGATCTACTGATGAAAGGGGGCTTCATCACTGTGTTTACGAAGTTATCGATAACTGTGTAGACGAAGCGATGGCAGGTTTTTGTACAAAAGTAGAAGTTATCTTACAAAAAGATGGAGCTTGTACAGTTATTGACAACGGCCGTGGTATTCCAACAGGTATTATGAAGGAAGAAGGCGTAAGTGCGGTAGAAGTTGTTTTAACTAAGTTACATGCTGGTGGTAAGTTCGGTGGCGGCGGATATGAAATTTCCGGCGGTCTACATGGTGTAGGTGTATCTTGTGTTAACGCATTATCTTCAAAGATGGATGTACAAGTAGCTCAAGATGGTGGATTATGGGAAATGTCTTTCTCAAGAGGTATTGCTCAAAACCACTTAACAAGAATTAGTAATACTACAAGACGTGGTACAACTATTACATTCTATCCAGACCCAGAAATTTTCGAAACAACTGAATTCGATTACAATACTTTAAGACATAGAATTCAAGAATTAGCATTTTTGAACAAAGGATTAGAGTTCCACTTAAAAGATGAAAGAGATTTAAAGCAACAAGAAGAAACTTTCATTTATAAGGGTGGTATCATCGAATACGTTGAGCTTCTAAATGCCGGCGAGAAAGAAAAAGAAGCTAAGCGCTTAGAAGAAATGCAAAAGGCTGGAACAGACGATAAATATGAGTGCAAAATCGTCCCAGAAGATAAACCATTCTATTTTACTAAGTCTGGAACATTCTCAGATCACGGTACTATAAAGAAATATGAAGTAGAAATTGCACTTCAATACAATGGTGGATATTCAGAAAAGATTTTAACATTTGCCAATAACATAAATACAGTAGAAGGCGGACACCACTTAGAAGGATTTAAATTCTCTTTATTAAAGTTGATTAAGAACTACGCTTATGAAATGAAATATCTAAAAGAGAATGAAGAAATTAAGGGCGACGATACAAGAGAAGGCTTAGTAGCTGTTATCTCTGTTAAGTTAGAGAGCCCACAATTTGAAGGACAAACAAAGACAAAGCTTGGTACACCAGGTATCAGACAAGTCGTTGCAAAGGCTCTAGAAGACGAATTCGGAAGCTATCTTGAGGAAAACGTTAAGGATAGAAATATGATCGTTGCTAAGGCTATTTTAGCAAAGAAGGGAAGAGAAGCAGCTGAAAAGGTACAAGAAACAATGAGAAAGGAAATCTTAAATGACTTCTCAGGACTTCCAGGTAAGTTAGCAGATTGTACATCTAAGAATGCTAAAGAATGTGAAATTTACTTGGTAGAGGGTGACTCAGCCGGTGGTACAGCTAAGACTGGTAGAGATAATAGATTCCAAGCTATTCTTCCTTTAAGAGGTAAGATCCTAAATGTTCAAAAGGCAACACTTGCAAGAGCATTGTCTTCAGAAGAAATTAAGAATATGATTACGGCCTTTGGTTGTGGTATTGATCAAGTCGATGAAACAGGTAGAGTTATTTCAAAATGCGATACATCTAAGCTAAAATACGACAAAATCATTTCTATGACCGATGCCGATGTTGATGGTAGCCATATCAGAATCTTGTTAATTACATTTATTTTCAAGTTCATGAGACCACTTATTGAAGAAGGTCACTTATATGCTGCTCAACCACCTCTATACAAAGCATCAAAGAAGGGTTCTAAAGAAGAGAAATACTTCTATTCAGATCAAGATTTGGAAGATTATTTAGTAAGTATTGATAGAAAAGCAGATATTCAAAGATACAAAGGTCTTGGAGAAATGGATAAAGAACAACTATGGGAAACAACAATGGATCCAGAAAGAAGAACTTTATTAAGAATTACAGTTCAAGACGCAGAAAAAGCAGCTGAGACAGTAGAAATGTTAATGGGTGATGATCCAGAAGTAAGAAGAATCTTCATCGAAGAGAACGCTACTCTTGTTAAAGAATTGGATGTATAGTAGGAGGGCCAGAAGATGAAAATTAAGAGAGATGACACACCAAAGAAATCTGTAGCAGAAATGCTTGAGAATTCAAAGATAGTAGATATTGAACTTGATGGCGAAATGAAAAAATCATTTATCGCTTATGCTATGGCGGTAAACGTTTCAAGAGCTATTCCAGATGTAAGAGATGGTCTAAAGCCAGTTCATAGAAGAATCCTATTCGACATGCAAGAACAAGGACTAACTTCAGACAAGCCATTCAGAAAGTGTGCTGCTGTAGTCGGTGACGTTTTAGGTAAATACCACCCACATGGTGATAGTTCAGTATATGATGCAATGGTAAGACTTGCTCAAGACTTCTCAATTAGATGTCCTCTAATTGATGGTCACGGAAACTTCGGTTCTGTAGACGGTGATGGCGCTGCTGCTTACCGTTACACAGAAGCTAGAATGAGTAAGATTGCTGATGAAATGGTTAGAGATATCGATAAGGATACAGTTGAATTCTATCCAAACTTCGATGATACTCGTCAACAACCAGTTGTATTACCATCAAGATTCCCTAACTTACTAGTTAATGGTTCAGATGGTATTGCCGTAGGTATGGCAACATCTATTCCACCACACAACTTAAATGAAGTTATCGATGGAACAATTGCCCTATTAGATAATCCAGATATTGAAATTGATGAATTAATGCAATATATCAAGGGACCAGATTTCCCAACAGGAGCTTTAATTCTAAAGAATAAGGGCGTTGAAGATGCATATAGAACAGGTAGAGGAAGCTGTATTATTAGATCTAAGGTTGAAATCGAAGAAGATGAAAATGGAAAGAGCTCATTAGTTATTACAGAAATCCCATACCAAGTTATTAAGGCTCAATTAATTGAAGGTATTGCTAACTTAGTTAGAGAAAAGAAGATTGAAGGTATTGCAGACATTAAGGAACACTCAGATAGAAATGGTATTAGAGTTGTTATTGATATCAAGAAAGATGCAGTTCCTCAAGTAGTATTGAATCACTTATATAAGCAAACACAATTACAAACATCATTCTCTATGATTATGTTAGCTTTAGTAGATGGAACACCAAGAATTCTAAATCTAAAGCAAATTCTAGAAGAATATGTAAAGCACCAAAAGTCAGTTATTGAAAGAAGAACAAAGTTCGATTTGAATAAAGCTGGCGAAAGAGCTCATATCTTAGAAGGTTTAATGAAGGCATTAAACAACATTGATGAAGTTATTAAGACAATCAAAGCATCTAACGATAGAGCAACTGGTGTTCAAAACTTAATGGAGAAGTTCGAATTAAGTGAAAAGCAAGCAAACGCTATCATGGATATGAGACTTCAAAGCTTAACACACTTAGCTATTGATAAGTTACAATCTGAATTAAATGACTTATTAAAGCAAATGGAAGACTATAGAGATATCTTAGCTAACCCACAAAGAGTTGTTAACATCATTAAGGAAGACTTAGAAGATATTAAGGCAAGATACGGAAGCCCAAGATTATCTGAAATCACTTATGATTCATCAAATATTACAGATGAAGATTTAATCCCAAGAGAAGATATTGCTATCACAATTACTAACCAAGGATACATCAAGAGAATGCCAATAAGTGAATACAGAGTCCAAAATAAGGGTGGAATTGGTAAGACAGGACATAGAACAAAAGAAGATGATTTCGTACAAAATGTATTAATTACAAATACACACGAAGATCTAATGTTCTTCTCAAATAAGGGTAAGGTATACAGATTAAGAGGTTACCAAGTACCTGCTGCTACTAGCCAATCTAAGGGTAGAGCTATCGTAAATCTATTAAGTATTGATGCTAATAATGATGAAAAGATTACAGCATTCGTAAGAGTACCAGAAAAGTTCATTAACGAATTCGCAAAGGCAGACGATAAGAATGCATACATCATCTTAGCAACAAAGAATGGTTTAATTAAGAAGACAGACCTTGCTGAATTCGAAAGAATTCAAAACAATGGTAAGATTGCTATCACTTTAGTTGATGACGATGAATTAATCGGTGTAGATTTAGCAACAGATGGAGATCAAATCATTATGGCTTCTTCTGGTGGAAAGTGTATCAGATTCGCTGAAGATACAGTAAGACCAACAGGTAGAACATCTCAAGGTGTTAAGTCAATTAGCTTATCTGCTGGCGAAAAGGTTGTAGATATGACTCTTGTAAGAGAAGGATACGATGTATTAACTATTACAGAAAACGGATATGGTAAGAGATCAGACTTAAGCGAATATACTCTACAAGGCAGAAACGGTAAGGGTGTTAAGGTCGGAGTTCTAAACGATAAGACTGGTAACGTTGTAAACGTTAAGTTAGTAGATCCAGAAAACGACGATATTATCATCATTACAGATAAGGGCGTTGTAATGAGAGTAAAGGTTAGCCAAATCTCTAAGATGGGTAGAAATACACAAGGTGTTATCATCAAGAAGAACGACAAGGGCGAAAAGATTGCAGCTATAGCAACTGTACCTCACGTTGATGAAGATGAAGAAAACACTGAAGGCGTTGAAGAAGGACAAGAAGTTCAACAAGAAGAAACTCCAACACAAGAATAATCAAATTTGATTAATTAGAATTGATGGACCGTCTGTCTAAAAAGATAGGCGGTCCAATTTTTTGCAATAAAAAAGGCTAGTCCGAAAACTAGCCTTGATATCTCAAAATATTTAAATTATTCTTTGATAACTAATGCTGCGGCACCTAAGATACCTGCATCGTTTTGAAGAGAAGCCGTCTTAACAACAACACGAGGATTAAACTTTCCACCGAAAGCTTCTTCGTCCATCATCTTTTGAAGTGGGTTTGTTAAATAATCTTTTTCTTTAGAAATACCGCCACCGATTAAGATTGCGTCTGGTCTAAAGATGTTTGCCATGTTGATAAGACCAACGCCAATATATTTAATATATTGATTAACAACAGCTTGTCCTGCAGCGTCACCTTTCTTTGCAGCAACGAAAGCAGTCTTTCCTGAAACTTTTCCTTCTTCTTTTGCAATTTCGTGCATTAAAGAATCTTTGTTTTGTGGTAATTCCATAGCAGCTTTTGTTTGTCTAATTAGGGCAGTAGCAGAAGCGTATGTTTCCCAGCATCCTCTGCTTCCACAGTTACATTTTTCGCCATCAACAACGATTACCATGTGACCAGCTTCGGCTCCAGCACCTGCTCTTCCTTCAAATAATTTTCCATCAATTATAATACCTGAACCAACACCTGTTCCTAATGTAATGAACACGATGTCTTTATATCCTCTTCCTGCACCAAACACATATTCGCCTAAAGCAGCACAGTTTGCATCGTTAGAAATATAAATTGGTAAGTTGTATTTCTTATGTAATTCGTCAACTACTGGTACATTTTCTAGAGCGATGTTGTTGCTATAACGGATAACACCTCTTTCTGAATCAATTGAACCTGGTTGGCCGATACCAATACCTACGATATCATCAATTTTCATGTTTGCTTCGTTTAAGATATAATCGATGACTTTTGCAATATCTTCGCTAATGCTATATTCTTTTGTATATTTTGCTGTTGTAGGGATTGCATGTTGAACAAGAATTTTACCATTGTCGCTATTTACAATTCCGCCTTTAATGCTCATGCCGCCTACGTCAATTCCGATTAGATACATAGTTCACCTCTAAATATTTATATTTCGTACGTAAAATATTATAAATCAAATACGAATAATATTCAACAATCCGATATACATATATTTTAAGGACAAAATGAATCTCAAAAATGGGCTATTTTTATAGTGTGACAGCATATAAAAGGGCTGTTGTCACACTATAAAAATACACTTGTCACACAATTTTTTAAAATATAGAAAATATCGATAAAATCTACGTAATTTAGTTGTCACACTTGTTGTCACAATTCGGGCGCGCTTAATAATTATTGACTTTTTAAGTTTTGTTATTTATTATGTATATTATCGAGGTATTATTTATGAATAATAAAAACAAGCATTTAGCAATGAGATATATTATCGTTTCTGTAATGATTATACTTCTTGTTGTTATTTTGTGGTTGGTAATATATAGAAATCAAAACAAGCCACAAGAAGTGTCATACGACACACTTATTTCTCAAATTTCAAACAAGGAAGTAACAGGAGTATATGTTGCCGGTGGGTACACGATTTACTATACAAATGTAGGCAAAGATACAACAGATTTCACGAAATTTACTAAGAATCCATCAACATATGCAAAATATTTTGCTCAAGCACCATCTAGAACGGTGTTTAGTGAAGATATTAAGGAAATAGAGAAGGAAACGGGCGATCTTTCTATTACTGTTACATATGATAATCCATCAAATACAACTTCATGGACATCATATATCGTTCCAGTTTTAGGATTGGTCATTATGCTAGTAATGGCATTCTTCCTATTTAGACAAATTGGTGGACAAAATAAGCAAGCTTTATCTTTTGGTAAGACAAGAGCTCGTTTAACAAGAAATGTTAAAGTTAGATTCAGCGATGTTGCTGGTGCAGAAGAAGAAAAGGAAGAATTAAAGGAAATCGTAGAATTCCTAAAGTCTCCAGAAAAGTTCAAAAAGCTTGGTGCTAAAGTTCCAAAGGGCGTATTACTTGTAGGTCCTCCAGGAACAGGTAAGACATTATTTGCTAAAGCAGTTGCTGGTGAAAGTAATGTTAACTTCTTCTCTATAAGTGGTTCAGACTTCGTTGAAATGTTCGTTGGTACTGGTGCTGCCAGAGTTAGAGATTTATTTGATCAAGCTCAAAAGAATAAGCCATGTATCGTATTCATCGATGAAATCGATGCTGTAGGTAGACAACGTGGAGCTGGTCTTGGCGGTGGTAACGATGAAAGAGAACAAACACTTAACCAATTGTTAGTACAAATGGATGGTTTCGAAGAAAGCACAGATATTATTGTTATGGCTGCTACAAACAGAGCTGACGTATTAGACCCAGCCCTATTGAGACCAGGTCGTTTTGATAGACAAATCTACGTTCATATGCCAGATGTAAAGGGCAGAGAAGAAATCTTAAAGGTTCACTCAAGACAAAAGCCATTGGCTCCAGATGTTACATTTAAGACAGTTGCTAGAATGACAACAGGATTCAGTGGTGCAGATCTTGCAAACTTATTAAACGAAGCCGCTATTTTAGCTGCTAGAAACAACAGAAGCGTTATCGTTATGGAAGATATCTTAGAAGGTATCAATAAGGTTATTGCTGGACCTCAAAAGAAGAGTAGAGTTGTTACAGATTCAGATAAGAGAATTACTGCTTACCATGAATCAGGTCACGCAATAGTAGCAAAGCTACTAGAAAACTGTGATGAAGTACAAGAAGTAAGTATCATCCCTCGTGGACAAGCTGCTGGTTATACTTTAACAAGACCAGATAATGATGATAGCCATGTAACAAAGAATAAGTTAAATGACACAATTGCTATGATGCTAGGCGGAAGAGCAGCAGAAGAAATCGTTATCAAGGATATTTCAACTGGTGCTTCTAACGATATTGAAAGAGCAAGTGGCATCGCTAGAAAGATGGTTGTTGAATGGGGTATGAGTGAAGAAATCGGTAATATGTTCTTAGGAGCAGATAAAGAAGTATTCTTAGGAAAGGATTATGGTACAGCTCATAACTATTCTGAGATAATGGCAGGCAAGATTGATGCTGAAATTAAGAAAATTATCGATAAAAATTATGAAGTTGCTAAAAATTTGTTGTCAAATAACAGAAAAATATTAGATAATATGGTCAAAGTCCTTTTCGAGAAGGAAACTATCTATACAGATGACGTTGAAGCTTTGTTCGATGGAAAGAGCGCAGAAGACGTAATCAAGGCTATAGACGAAAGGGAAGCTAAGAAGGAACAATACAAGAAAGAAAAGGAAGCTAATCCAAGTATCGAGATTGTAGAAGAAAATCCTTTCGATAGCGAAATTAAACCAGTAACAACTGTGGAAACACAAGAAAATAAGGAAGATGCAGAAAAGCATGAATAAGAAGATAGTTAAGATAATTAGCATAATTATTAACGAGATTAGCATTATTGCTGGTCTCCTTCTTCACACTCTAGACCTGCTATTTATTGGTCAAAAGGGCGCTGAGCAAAGTTAATAAGAATTATCTTAATTCGATATTGTTAATTAGTCGGTTGCCCAAAGAAAAAAGGCAGCCGATTTTTTTACACTATATCAACTGCTTGACAATATATAAATAATAAATATATAAATATAACACGCAATTAATAATAAAACACAATCAAAACAAGGAGAAATCAGATGAAATTATCATTTTCAAACAACGGATGGGATGCCTCTTTCAAATCTATTATAGATTTGGCTGCAGCTTATGGCATTGACGGCATTGAGATCCACAACCCTCACCAAGCAAGCTTTTCTAAAGAAGAACCATTTATCGCGGAGAACTTAGAAAAGACACAAAAGTTACTTGGCGAGCATGATCTGAAAATTTCTTGTTTTGATGTTATTTCTAATATTGCCGACGAAACTCAAAGAGAGACAACTATTAAGGAAATCAAGTCTACAATTAAGTTAGCTAACCATTTTAATTGTCAATATGTAAGACTTCGTGCCTTAAAGGTTAAGTTCGGAATTGATGATGCTATCGATGAAAAAGTTATTGAATTATTAAATAACGTAGTAGCAAGTGCGGAAGAAAACAACGTTACATTGTTAATTGAAACAATGGGTGTTTATTCAAACACAGAAAGATTAAGAACTATCTTAGCTTATTTCAATAATGATCATATCGCTGCATTATGGGATCCATCTCATACAATCAACTTTGGTGCAGAAACTCCTGCAAAGACTGTTGGTAACTTAGGCGCATACATCAAGCACGTACACGTAAAAGATATTAAAAAGGAAGAAGGTTCATTTAAGTATTCTCTAATGGGTGAAGGTAACCTTCCATTCAATTTAATATTCGAGGCTTTACGTTGTATCGACTATAGAAATTATTTATCAGTTGAAATCAAGTTAAAGAGTTTAACAAATGTTGACGAAAAGAAGTTGTTATCTTCTTCATTCGATTTCATTAGAAAGTTTGAAAAGGCAACAAATGTTGAATTCACAGAAAACAAGGGCGAATTGTTCAAGAGCAAGAGAGGCAAGGGACAATATGTTTGGGAAAAGGAAAAATTAATCAACTACACATTCCCACAAGTTTTGGATAGAATGTGCGAAGAATTCCCAGATCAAATCGCTTTTGACTATACATTATATGACTACAAGCGTACATACGTAGAATTTAGAAATGATGTAGATACTTTTGCTAGAACATTAATTCACATGGGCGTAAAGCCTGGCGACCACGTTGCTATCTGGGCAACAAACGTTCCTGCTTGGTACATCACTTTCTGGGCTACAATTAAGATTGGTGCCGTTCTTGTTGCTATGAATACAGCTTATAAGAGCCACGAAGCTGAATATCTATTAAAGCAATCAGATACACATACACTTGTTATCGTTAATGGCTTTAGAGATTCAGATTATGCTGGTATTGTTAATGAATTATGTCCAGAATTAGCTACAACAAGAAAGGGTGAACACTTACACGCTAAGAGATTGCCATTCTTAAGAAACGTTATCACTATCGATTTTGATATGCCAGGATGCTACAACTTCAACGAAGCTATGGGCTTAGCTGAAAACGTAGATATCGAAGAAGTTTATAAGAGAGCTGCAAATATCGATGTTAATGACGTATGTAACATGCAATATACATCTGGTACAACTGGATTCCCTAAAGGTGTTATGTTAACTCACTTTAACGTAGTTAACAATGGTAAGAACATCGGCGATAGAATGGATTTATCTACAGAAGATAGAATGATGATTCAAGTTCCTATGTTCCACTGCTTCGGTATGGTACTTGCCATGACAGCAGCTATGACACACGGTGTATCATTATTCCCATTACCAGTATATAGACCAAATCATGCTTTAGCATGTGTTAATGAAAAGAAGATTACTTGCTTCCATGGCGTTCCTACAATGTTCATTGGAATGTTATCTCATGACGATTTTGATAAGACAGATTTCTCTCATATGAGAACAGGTATCATGGCAGGTAGCCCATGCCCAGTTCCAGTTATGAAAGAAGTTTTGAACAAAATGAACATGAAAGAAATCACTATCGTTTATGGTCAAACAGAAGCATCTCCAGGCTGCACAATGAGTAGTACAGATGATTCTATGGAAGTAAGAGTTGAAACTGTTGGTAGACCACTTCCTTATATTGAATGCGGTATTGTTAACCCAGAAACAAACGAATTCTTAGGCAACAATGAAGTTGGCGAATTCGTAGCAAGAGGCTACAACGTAATGAAGGGCTACTACAAGTTACCATTTGAAACATCACAAGTAATCGATAACGATGGATGGTTACACACAGGCGACTTATCTTTAAGAACAGATGATGGAAACTACAAGATCACTGGTAGATTAAAAGATATGATTATCCGTGGTGGTGAAAACTTATATCCAAAAGAAATCGAAGACTTCATGTATACAATTCCAAAGGTACAAGACGTACAAGTAGTTGGTGTTCCTGACGAAAAGTACGGCGAAGAAGCATATGCATTTGTTATCTTAAACGAAGGCGAAGAAGCAACAGTTGAAGAAATCAAAGAATATATGTCTACAAGAATCGCTAAGCATAAGATTCCACGTTACATCGAATTCGTTAAGTCATTCCCAATGAACGTTGCTGGAAAGATTTTAAAGTACAAGATGCGTGAAGATGCAAAAGCTAGAATTCAAGGAGTCAACTAATGAAAACAAAGAGAGTAACGCTATTTTCTGGACACTATGGATCAGGCAAAACTAACGTTGCTTTAAACTATGCTATATACCTAAAAGAACAAGGCGTTGATGTTGAAATTTACGACATGGATATAGTTAATCCATATTTTAGAACGCTAGATGGTAAGTCAATGTTGGATGAACATAACATTCCACTAGTCGTTTCTGATTATGCAAATACAAACGTTGACGTGCCTGCTATGAACAGTGGAGCATACAGAATGATTCACGATAAGGAAAAGGCTGCTGTTGTAGATGTAGGCGGAGATGATAGAGGTGCTTTAGCATTAGGTAGATTCGAAAAAGCTCTTAAAGAAGAAGGCAATTTCGATATGCTACTTGTAATAAACAAATATAGATTTGAAACACAAAACGCTGACGATACTATTGAAATAATGAGAGAAATCGAAGCAGCATGCAAGCTTCCATTTACAGGAATTGTTAATGATTCAAATCTAGGTAAAGAGACAACAAAAGAGACTGTTTTAAAGAGTTTAGACTTCGCAAATGAAGTTTCTCAAAAAACAGGATTGCCAATAAAGTTCACTTGTGTCGAGAAGGGGCTTTATAACGAATTGAAAAACGAGATAAATAACTTAGTTCCAATCGAAGTAATTCATTACGGAGTTTGGTGCTAAAACAAAGAGGAGATGTGAAATGGCAAAAGTTACATTTAACGAGGACAGATGCAAAGGTTGTGGACTTTGTGTTACTGCATGTCCAAAGAAGATAGTTCAACTATCTAACAGAATGAATTCAAAAGGATATCATCCAGCTGAAGTAACAAATCAAGAAGTATGCATCGGTTGTGCAAGCTGTGCAATCATGTGTCCAGATACTGTTATTACAGTTTCAATGAAGTAAGGAGAGGTGCAATATGGCAGAAAAGATTTTAATGAAAGGTAATGAAGCATTAGCAGAAGCCGCAATCACTGCAGGTTGTAGACACTACTTCGGTTATCCAATCACTCCACAAACAGAAGTAGCTGCATATATGGCAAAGAGAATGCCTAAGATCGGCGGAACATTCTTACAAGCAGAAAGCGAAGTAGCAGCAATTAACATGGTACTTGGCGCAGCTGCAGCAGGTGTAAGATCAATGACAAGTTCATCAAGCCCTGGTATTTCTCTAAAGAGCGAAGGAATTTCTTACATGGCAGGATGCGATGTTCCAGCAGTTATCGTTAACGTAGAAAGAGGCGGTCCAGGTTTAGGTGGTATTCAACCATCTCAATCAGACTATTTCCAAGCAACTAAGGGTGGCGGTCATGGTGATTATCACTTAATCGTTTTGGCTCCAGCTTCAGTTCAAGAAATGTATAGTTTAACAATTAAAGGTTTTGAATTAGCAGATAACTACAGAATACCAACAATGATTCTAACAGATGGTACAATTGGCCAAATGATGGAACCAGTTAGTTTAGATGCTGTAGAAGTTAAGCAATTTGATAAACCATGGGCAGCATGCGGACAAAGAGGCAGAGATCATAGAAATATCATCAACTCTTTAAGCTTAAACCCAGAAGAATTAGAGCAATGGAACTTCAATAGATACAAGAGATACGAAATCGTTAAGGAAAAGGAAGTTATGTACGAAGAGTTCATGATGGACGACGCTGAAGTATGTATCGTAGCTTTCGGTATCGCAGCAAGAGTTTCAAAGAATGCTATTGTTGAAGCAAGAAAGCAAGGAATCAAAGTAGGTATGATTAGACCAATCACTCTATGGCCATTCCCAGAAAAGGCCCTAAAGGCTGCAGCTGAAAAGTGCAAGGCATTCGTTTCTGTAGAATTATCTATGGGACAAATGATAGACGATGTTAAGTTAGCAATCGAATGCAAGAAACCAGTTTTATTATGCAATAGAACAGGCGGTATGATTATGTCACCAGACGAAGTCGTAGCTAAGATTGTTGAAGCATCTAAGATGTAGGAGGTAAAGAATATGGATTTCAAGAAAACTAAAGGTTTAACAGACGCTCCATTACATTATTGTCCAGGATGTACTCATGGTATCATCCATAGATTGGTAGCAGAAAGCTTAGAAGAACTAGGCGTATTAGATAGAACAGTTGGTGTAGCATCTGTAGGATGTAGTGTATTCACATATAATTACTTCAACTGCGATATGGTTCAAGCAGCTCACGGACGTGCTCCAGCAGTTGCTACAGGTATCAAGCGTGCTCGTCCAGATGATATCGTATTTACATATCAAGGTGATGGAGATTTAGCAGCTATTGGTACAGCTGAAACAGTTCATTCAGCAGCAAGAAACGAAAACATAACGATAATTTTCGTAAATAATGCAATTTACGGAATGACAGGTGGACAAATGGCTCCAACAACTCTACCTAATCAAATTACACAAACATCTCCATATGGAAGAGACGTTACAGTTGTAGGTTACCCTGTTAAAGTTTGCGAAATGTTATCTCAAGTAGATGGCGCTTCATATGTTGAAAGAGTTGCTGTTAATAACGTTAAAAACATTATGAAAGCCAAGAAGGCAATTAAGAAGGCATTCCAAAACCAAATCGAAGGCAAGGGATTCTCTCTAATTGAAGTACTTTCTACATGTCCAACAAACTGGGGTAAGTCTCCAGCAGACGCAATCAAGTGGTTAGATGACAATATGGCAACATATTATCCACTAGGAGTATATAAAGACAAGGAGGCAACAAAGAATGACTAGTAGCGTTATTTTTGCCGGATTCGGTGGACAAGGTATTCTTTTCTCAGGAAAAGTATTAGCAACAGCAGGATTAGTTGAAGGCAAGGAAATTAGCTGGTTACCATCATATGGTCCAGAAATGAGAGGAGGTACAGCTAACTGTAGTGTTATCATTTCAGATTCACCAATTGGCTCACCAATCATTTCAGTTCCAAATGTAGTAATCGCTATGAATAGACCATCTTTAGATAAGTACATTAATGTAGCAGAAAGTGGAGCTTACATCTTCTATGATAGTTCTTTAATCGATGAAGAAATCACAAGAAAGGATGTTAAGGCTTTCCCAATCCCAGCTACAAAAATGGCTAGTGATAGTTCTTTAACAGGATTAGCAAACATGATCATGTTAGGCAAGATGGTAAAAGAAAGCGGAGCCGTTTCATATGATTTAATTATGGATGGTTTAAAGAAGGTTGTATCAGCTAAGCACGCAGACAAACTAGAAAAGAACATTAAGGCATTAGATTTAGGATACAATTTCTAATCTAAAGAGAACGGGGAAAGGAGAAAGATATGACAGAACAATTAAAAGAAATGGGAATGAGAATGGCAGACCTTCGTGAAGTTATGGGTTACACAACTATTGAAGTTGCTGAAAGACTTGGAATTTCAGAAGAAGAATATATCGCTTACGAAAAGGGCGAAAAAGATTTCTCATTCAGCACAATGTACAATGTTGCTAAGATTTTTAATGTTGATGTTGTTAACTTACTAAGCGGAGATACAGCTCCTCAATTAACAGGATGTGCTTTAGCTAGAAAGGGGCAAGGTTTCAAGATTATTAAAGATAATCAATATGACTATCGTCACTTAGCATTCACATTTAAAGACAAATTAGCAGATCCATTTATGGTAACTGTTTTGCCAGAACAAGGCGATTTAGTATTGCATTCTCACTCTGGTCAAGAATTTAACTATGTCGTATCAGGTATGGTTAAATTCACATTCGGTGAAATGTCATACGAATTAGAGGCTGGAGATAGCGTTTATTTCGACGCTACAACACCTCATAAGGAAGAAGCAATGAAAGGAAAGCCAGCCAAATTCATTGCTGTTGTAATTGAAGAAAAGTAAAAATATAAAATTTTAGGAGAACGTAATAATGACTATTTATGAAAAGTACATCGGAAGAACAAGAGATTCTTTCGAGAGTTTAAAGGACGCACAAGAGAATTTCAAAATCTCTTATCCTGACAACTTTAACTTTGCATATGATGTTATCGACGAATTGGGGACAACAAAGCCTCATAAGTTAGCGATGATCTGGGTTTCAAACGAAGGAGAAGAGAAGAAATTCACTTTCCAAGATTTGAAGAACTTATCTAACAAAGCAGCTAACTACTTTACATCATTAGGCATCGTTAAAGGGGATAGAGTATTGTTGGTATTGAAGAGAAGTTACCTATTCTGGGTTGCCTTACTAGGCTTACACAAGATAGGAGCTATCGGTATTCAAGCTACACACATGTTAATGGCGAAAGATTATGTGTATAGATGCCAAGCAGCCGAAATTAAAGCAGTCATTATTACGGGCGACAACGACGTCGTAGAAAGATTTGACGAAGGCGCCGATGCCTGCCCTACAGTTAGAATTAAAATTACAACAAAAGGAAAGAACGTTAAAGGATGGTTAAAGTTCGAAGAAGGACTAGACCAAGCAAGTGATCAATGGGAAAGACTAAAGGATCTAAAGGCTACAGATATCATGCTTATGGCATTTACATCTGGTACTAATGGATATCCAAAGATGGTATTGCATGATTTCACATACCCTCTAGGACATATCATTACAGGTGTATTTTGGCATAGAGTAGTAGATGGTGGTCTTCACTTTACGATTTCAGACACAGGTTGGTTAAAAGCTCTATGGGGCAAGTTCTACGGACAATGGTTCGGTGAAAGTGCAGTGCTTGTTTACGACTTTGAAAAGTTCCATGCTGCAGATATCTTATCTAAGTTAGAGAAGTATCAAGTAACAACATTCTGCGTTCCGCCAACAATGTACAGATTGCTATTACAAGAAGACGTTGCTAAGTACAATTTGAAGTCTTTAGTTCACTGCAATGCAGCAGGAGAAGCTCTTAACCCAGAGATCTTTAACACATGGAAAGCCGCTACAGGTCTTGAAATTTACGAAGGTTTCGGCCAAACAGAGACAACATGTGTTATCGCAACATTAAAAGGATATGAGACTCCAGAATCAGGTTTCATCGGAAAGGCTACACCGGGATTTGATGTTCAAATTCTTAACGAAGAAGGCGTACCATGTATGCCTGGTGAAGTAGGTGAAATTTGTATCAAGGGTACTTTAGATCATAAACCATGTGGTATCTTCAAAGGATATTACAAGAACGAAGAAGCTACAGCAGAAGCTTGGAGAAATGGTTTCTATCATACTGGAGACAAAGCTTACATTGATGAATTCAAGAGAGTTAGATATGTAGGAAGAACAGATGACGTTATCAAATCTTCAGGATATAGAATTGGACCATTCGAAGTAGAAAGCGTTCTATTAGAGCATGATGCTGTTTTAGAAGTTGCTGTAACAGGTATTCCAGATCCAGTAAGAGGATTCAATGTTAAGGCTACAATCGTATTGAAGCCAGGATATGAACCATCTGAAGCATTAACAAAGGAATTACAAGATTATGTAAAGCATAATACTGCTCCATACAAATATCCAAGAGTTGTAGAGTATGTTACTGAATTACCAAAGACATTCAACGGTAAGATTAGAAGAACAGAAATCAGACAAAGAGATATCCAAAGATATAATCTTGAACATGGTACTAATATTGTTTAATAAATAATAATATATAGTAATAAAAAAGCATGACTTAAGGAATTTCCAAAAGTCATGCTTATTTTTTTTCAGTTAATAGATATTACTTTGTTCCGTATAATCTATCGCCAGCATCTCCAAGACCTGGAAGGATGTAGCAATGTTCATTTAATTCTCTATCTAGAGTAGAAACGAATAACTTTAGATTTGGATGTTCAGAAGCAATCTTTTCAACACCAACTGGAGCAGCGATAACGCTCATTAATGTGATATCTTTGCATCCAATCTTTTCTAGATATGAAATAGCAGCTGATGCAGAACCACCTGTAGCTAACATTGGGTCTAGAACGATAACTTTCATATGTTCAATACCATCGGGAAGTTTGCAGTAATATTCTTTTGGTTGCATTGTTACTTCATCTCTGTACATACCAATGTGGCCAACCTTTGCTGTAGGAAGAAGAGTGTGGATACCATTAACCATACCAAGACCCGCTCTTAAAATAGGAACTAGGGCAATACTCTTTTCTACGATTTCTGTTTGAATACATTTTTCAAGTGGAGTTTCAACTTCGATTTCCTTTGTTGGAACCTCTTTTAATACTTCATATGCCATGATAGTTGTAATTTCTTCGATTAATTCTCTGAACTCTTTCATACCAGTGTTCTTGTTTCTTAGAATTGCAACTTTGTGTCTAATAAGTGGGTGATCAAAAATCATTACATTTTTAAAATCTTTCATATAAACCTCTTTGTTATTATTTTTTCTTCACTATTATACAAGCAATGTATAGATTAAACAACCCGACAAAAAACGAAGCCAAGAGTGTTTTATGCAATAATATACAAATATATACAGCATTTATGCATAAATATACGCATAATCGGGCATTTTTGATGAATATTTGTAAAAAGTAAAATTTTTTATAAAAAATATTATAGTATTGTTAGATTTTATATATAATAGTAGTGTTGAAAAATTAAGAAAGAAATTTCGGAGGAAGGAAAAATGAAAAAGAGTTTAATTTTAGTAATGTTAGTAGTTGCTATTATTGCTACAGCCGCTTTTGGTTTCATGGCATGCAACAAGAAAGCTGACGTTGTAAAGGTTATCGATATTAAAATTACAGATGAAGAATACGCATTCTGTGTTAACAAGGCTGATACAGAGTTATTAGCAAGCGTTAATGAATATATCGCTACAATCAAGTCAAATGGTACATTCGATGCTATCGTTAATAAGTACTTCGGAGATGGTACACCAACTCCAGTAGAAAGCGCTCCAGCTGGTACAGCAAATGCATTAGTTGTTGCTACAAATGCTGCTTTCGAACCATTTGAATATCTAGATGGTAACAAGTTCCTAGGTGTTGATATGGAAATCGCTAAGGGATTAGCTGATTACCTAAACAAGCCACTTGTAATCAAGAACATTGAATTTGATTCAATCTTCAGTGAAATCAATGCTGGTACAGCTTCAATCGGTATGGCTGGTATTACAGTTAACGAATCTCGTAAAGAATTAGTTCAATTCACATCTTCATACTACAATGCTTCTCAAGTTGTAGTTGTTAAGGCTGATGATACAACATTTGATGCTTGTAAGACAGCAGAAGACGTTGAAGCAATTCTAAACACATTAACAGCAGATAAGAAGATCGGTGTACAAAGAGGTACAACAGGTAACTTCTATGTAGTTGGTGATGTTGATTGGGATTTCCCAGGCTTAAAGGCTACATGTAAGGAATATTCTTCAGCTGCTTTAGCCATTCAAGATATGAACAATGGAAACATTGATTACGTTATCGTTGATGAAGCTCCAGCTAAAAAAATCACAGAAAAGATGAATAAACTTGCATAATATCATACAATTGTGATAAAAATAATGAGGTCTATAGTGAATATAGACTTCATTTTTTTGAGAGGAAAACATAATGTGGGAAGCAAAATGGAACGCCTTTATTAAAACTTTTATTGAGAGCGAAGGCTATATAAGAGTTTTAACGGGCTTAAAGAACACAGCGCTAATCGCGGTAATTGGTTTGCTTATCGGTATCGTTATCGGTACTTTGATTGCTATTGCAGCTGTTACTCCAAAATATAAAGTAGCGCCAAGAATATTTGATGGAATAGGAAAAGTATACGTTGGATTCTTTAGAGGAACTCCAATGGTTGTACAATTACTATTAACATACTATGTATTATTACCATTACTAGGAATCAAAATAGATAGTTTAATGGTTTGTATCATTGTATTTGGTATGAATTCTGGTGCATATGTTTCAGAAATCATGAGATCTGGTATTCAATCAGTAGATGGCGGACAATTAGAAGCTGCTAGAGCAGTTGGTCTTCCATATGGCACATCTATGATTAAAGTAGTTATCCCACAAGCTATAAAGAACATATTACCAACACTTGGTAACGAATTCATTACATTAATCAAGGAAACATCAGTTGTAAGTTTCGTAGGAGCTCTAGATTTATATACAGCATTCAGCTACATCGGATCTAATAACTACGAATTCATGGTTCCATATCTAGTTATGGCAGCAATCTACTTAACATTGATTCTTGTTGTAACTCTATTAGTAAGAATACTTGAAAGGAGGATGAAGAAGAGTGATAGACGTCATTAATCTACAAAAAAGCTTCGGCAAGAAAGAAGTTCTAAAAGGCGTAAATGTTACTATCGAAGAAGGCGAAAAAGTTGCCATCATTGGCCCTTCTGGTTCAGGTAAGAGTACATTTTTAAGATGTTTAAACTGCTTAGAAGATCCAACTGGCGGTTCAATCATCTTTGAAGGGGAAGATCTTGCTGATTTAAAGGTAGATATTAACAAGCATAGAGAAAATATCGGAATGGTATTCCAACACTTCAATCTATTTAACAATTTAACAGTTAAGCAGAACATCATGTTGGCTCCTGTAATATTAAACAAAAAGAAAATAGCAAAGAATAGAAGGATTAAGTTATACAACGCTATATTTAAGAAGGACAAGCCATTATACGCAGTTTCATCTTTAAAAGACGCAAAGAAAGAAGCTGAAGAAAATGCATTAAGATTATTAAATAGAATTGGTCTTGCAGATAAAGCAGACGTATATCCATCAACTCTATCTGGCGGACAGAAACAAAGAGTTGCTATTGTTAGAGCTCTTGCTATGAATCCAAAGGTAATGTTATTTGATGAACCAACATCAGCACTTGACCCAGAAATGGTAGGAGAAGTTCTTGATTTAATCAAGGAAGTTGCAGATGAAGGAATGACAATGCTTATTGTTACACACGAAATGGGATTTGCTAAGAATGTAGCATCAAGAGTGTTGTTTATGGATGATGGTGTTATTAAAGAAGAGGGAACACCAGAACAAATCTTTGAACATCCTGAATGTGAAAGATTAAGGGACTTCTTAGAAAAGGTTCTATAAAACATTGTAATAAAGTCCTCGGTTATGCCGAGGATATTTATTGCTCACTTATTGACATTTATGCATAAAATATAATATAATTACAGCAAGAAAGTAAATAGGGAGAACAAATGAACGCAATTGGAGTTATAAAGCAGATGGCGATTGATAATAATGGAATTGTCACTTCATCTATGGTTGATTCGGCGCACATAAGCAGGGGAAACCTTAAATACTTATGCGATAAGGGCGTTTTGACTAAAGGCGAAAGGGGTGTCTATTATTATGGCCCAGCGGTTGATGACGAGTATTATAATGTTCAGCAAAAATACAAAAAAGGAATATATTCTTTAGAGACGGTTTTGTATTTTGCAAATTTATCAGATCGTGCGCCAGAATTTTTCTCAATGACTTTTCCTATAAACTACAATACAAGTGCTCTAAAATCTAAAGGCGTTTATTGTCACAACATCAAAAGCGATTTGTACGACGTTGGCATCGTTGAATATACGACACCATATGGGAATATCGTGCGTGGATATTGTGTTGAAAGAACTCTCTGTGAAATCTTAAAAAAGACAAACAAAGTGGACATTCAAGTAATAACTAATGCATTTAAATGTTATTCTAAGTTAAAGATTAGAAACATTCCTCTATTGTCTCGCTATTCTAAGATGTTCGGTGTAGAACAAACGGTTAGGAGATATTTAGAGGTATTATTATGAAAAATGCGATGCAATTAAAAGCAATAATTAACAAGATTGCAAAAGAGAAAAACATTTCACCACAAACAGCATTACAAAATTTTTTATTAGAACGATTTTTGGAGAGGATATCAAAATCGAAATACAACAAAAACTTTATTATCAAAGGAGGGTTTTTGATTGCTTCTATTGTTGGTCTAGACTCAAGAACAACAATGGACATGGATACTACATTAAAAGGGTTACCTTTAAATGCGCAACAAATCAATAAAATTATAAGTGATGTTGTGGCAATAGATTTAGATGATAACATAGCGTTTGAGTTGTATTCGATTGAAGAGATTCGAGAAAGAGATGAATATGAAGGGTTTAGGGTTTCTTTATATGCAAATTGTCCTCCTATTAAAGCGCCTTTAAAAATTGATATAACAACAGGCGATGTTATTACGCCACGAGAAATAGAATTTAAATATAAAACGATGTTAGACAATAAAACCATAAGCGTTCTAGCATATAATACTTCTACGGTAGTTGCAGAAAAATTAGAGACTATTATCTCTAGGGGTATAAATAACACGAGAATGAGAGACTATTACGATGTTTATATTTTATTTACAACAAGAGAGTTAAATATAAGAGAAATAAAAATAGCATTGGAGAGAACTGCTACAAAAAGAGACACAAAAGAAACAATTAGCAATTATAAAGAGATTCTTACTGAAATACAAAACAATCAAGAATTAGAATCAAATTGGAAAACATATAGTCTGAAAAACAAATATGTAAAAGCAATAGCGTTTTCAGGCGTTATTGGGGCCATAAAGAAGTTGTTAGATTTAGTAATGGGAGTTAATTAAAGATTTTCTTCTGTAATTACTCTAAAGCCGTTTTTCAATAATAATTCTGTAGTAACACCATTTCCTGGAATCTTATTTCCGCTGAATGTTCCGTCATAAATAATGCCACAACCACAACTTGGACTTTTTGCTTTAAAGATGACAAGGTCAACATTGTTCTCTTGAGCCATTTTTAGGGCTATTTCGGCGCCTTTTTGATATTCCTTAGTTACATCTCTACCAGCTTTAGAAAAGACTCTATCTGCCACTCTTTCACTTGGATCTCTTGGAGTAGGCAATCCGCCTTCAACTTCTGGACAGATACCAATTATTTCATTTTCTTTTGCAAGCTCTAATACTTTTGAGTTTATACAGTTATCTCCTTTATATCTACAGTTGTAACCTAATAAACATTTGCTAACTAATATTTTCATATCATACCTCGCCAATATATGATAACAAAAACCGGCCGTTTATTCAACGACCGGCAATGTTTTTAATTAGTATACTAATTATTAAGCCTTTGGAGCTTCGTCCTTAGTAGCTTCTTGAGCTGGAGCATCAACTACAGGTTCTTGAGCGATTGTTGTGTTTTCATCAACGATTGCATCTTTCATACCTTCTGCAGCAGCAGCTAAACCAGCGTTTTCTGCTTCAACTTCTTCACCAGTTGCCATCTTACCATTGTGAGCAAGAAGGTTAGTAATGATACCAACGATCATTGCAACAGCTAGTGTAGAGATTTCGATAATAGCGCTACCATCTTCCTTGTGTCCGAAGTCTAATACTAAACCACCGATACCTGTAACTAAGATAGCAGATACTACGAATAAGTTCTTGTTGTTTCCTAAATCTACTTTCTTTAACATTTGTAAACCTGATACGGCGATGAAACCATATAGAGCGATACAAGCACCACCCATTACGCACTTTGGAATTGTGTTAATTAAAGCAACGAATGGAGTGAAGAAAGATAATACGATACATCCGATAGATGCAAAGAAGATTGAGATAATTGAAGCATTTCCTGTGATAGCAACACAACCGATTGATTCACCATATGTTGTATTAGCAGCACCGCCGAAGAAACCACCAACCATAGAACCAACACCATCACCAAGTAATGTCTTGTCTAAACCTGGATCTGAGATAAGGTCTTTATTAATAATGTTTCCTAAGTTCTTGTGGTCAGCAACGTGTTGAGCTAATTCAACTACACCGATTGGGATGAAGATTAGGGCAATAGAAGCTAGAGCAGCACCATCAATAGCAGATAATTCTGGATGTTGAATAGCCTTGATAAATGTGAACTTTGGATAATCTAAGATACTTGTAAACTTGAAAGGAACGAAAGCTTCTTCGAATGGCTTGAAGTCGATAATCTTTAAGATTTCAACATTAGCAGCATTTCCGATAATAGTAAAGATTAAAGCTAAAACATAACCAGCAGCAATACCGATGATGAATGGGATAAGCTTTAATTTCTTTCCGCCTTTAACAGAAACTAAAACGATTACGAAGAATGTTACAAGAGCGCATAAGATAGATAATAAGTTATAATTTGCTCCACCATTTGTCATTGACCAGCCTGTAGCTGTACCAGATAATGATAATCCGATTAAAGCAACGATAGGTCCGATGATGATTGGAGGAAGAATCTTATTAACCCACTTAGAACCTACAAACTTAACGATAAGTGCGATAACTACATAAACAAGACCAGCTAAAGCGATACCGATGATAACTCCCCAGTAACCATAACCTGATCCAAGTGTAGCAGCATAAGCGCCTAAGAATGTAAATGAGCTTCCTAAGAATACAGGGCTCTTACCTTTTGTGAATAAAATGTACACGATAGTACCAAAACCAGCACCGCAAAGAGCAGCAGCAGGGTCGAATGTAACGCCTTCAGCGTAACCAGACATGATCATTGGAACTAATAGTGTAGCTGCCATAATGGCAATCATTTGTTGGAATGCAAAGACGATTGTTTCACCTATAGGTGGTCTGTCTTGAACATCATAAATTAGTTTCATTGTAAACCTCTCCTTATAAAATATATATTTTTTTTATATATCAATATTATTAATCCTTATTCCAAAGTTCAACATTTGTCTTGCCGTCAATTTCTTCTAAGTTAACAGCAATAAGTTCATGATGAGATGTTGGAACATTCTTACCAACGAAGTCGCCTCTGATTGGTAATTCTCTATGTCCTCTATCAATTAGGACTGCAAGCATGATTCTAGTAGGTCTACCTAATTTGAAGATTCCATCAATAGCAGCACGGATAGTTCTTCCAGTGTAGATAACATCGTCAACTAAGATAACGTCTTTATCTTGTACAGAAAAATCAATCTTTGTATCGTTTAGGATAGCTTTGTCTGCGATAGTAGATAAATCATCTCTATAAAGTGTGATGTCTAATTCTCCAACTGGGATTTCTACTGAACTGAATTGTTGAACGTATTTTGAAAGAATTTTTGCTAGAGGAACACCTCTTCTTTTAATGCCGACGAAAACTACATTTGATAAATCGTCGCAATTTTCGATAATTTCATGAGAAAGTCTCTTTAGGGCTTTGTCAACTGCAATACTGTCTAAAATTTGTGCTTTTAAATTCATACCCGCTCCAACTAAAAAAGGTCTCGTGTTCAACAAGACCTTAGTATGTTCTAGGATATGCTACGTCTTGTTAATATCACTGTATTAATCTTAAAGACTCTTTCTTTAACCATTGCAATTTTAACATTATATGTTATATAGGTCAAGAAGTTATATATTGATTTTACATTTGCTGTGCATTATACTTAATGAGAAAAAGAAAATAGGAGACAAAATATGGAAAAGAAAGACGAAAATTTATTTGTGTTTGATCACCCACTTGTTAAGCATAAAATTACTCACTTGTGTGATAAAACAACAGGTTCAAAAGAATTCCATGAAATTGTTAGCGAAATAGCAACTCTTATGGGATATGAAGTATTAAAAGATTTAAAGACTAAGGATGTTATGATTGATGCTCCAATCTCTTCATTCTTATCTCCAGTAGTAGCAGAGAACTTCACAATTGTTCCAATTCTAAGAGCAGGTCTTGGAATGGTAGAAGGATTACGTTCTTTATATCCAAAAGCAAGAGTAGGCCATATCGGTTTATATAGAGATGAAGAAACTTTAGAGCCACACACATACTATTTCAAACTTCCAAAGGAAGTAGCTAATGGCCCAGTTCTAATTGTTGATCCAGCCCTAGCTACAGGTGGTTCTGCAGCCGCTGCAATTAAATACATCAAAGATGCAGGCTGCAAAGATATTAGATTATTATGTTTAATCGGTGCAAGAGAAGGTGTTGAGAGAGTTCATCAAGATCACCCAGATGTAAAAATCTATCTTGCAAAATTTGCAGATGCTCCACTAAATGAACACGGTTACATTGTTACAGCTTTTGGCGATGCTGGCGATAGAATCATGGGAACATTTGATTAATTAATTACAAAATAAATATTATTTAGCGCTTATGAGCTTTTTTAATCAGCACATAGGCGCTATTTTTATAATTAAACACACACGGGATAAAATCGAACAAAATATCCGATAAAAATTTTACAATTATTTTCGAATAACTATTGACAAAAGAGCACTAGAAATTGAGTGGCTAACAAATAGAACATTTTGGACTAAAACCACAACATCTTGTGGTAAGGTCAAAAATTTTACACAAAATGTTGAAAAAACCTATTTACAACATATACCCTTTATGATAAGTTAATATGTGCATACAATTTACAAAGATTAAAAGATTATAGTTAAGGAGTGAGGGTTATGTATCAAGTTAAAAAAAGAGATGATAAAGTCGTAGATTTTGATATATCGAAGATTTCATCAGCAATCACAAAGGCATTTGAAGCATCTAATTACGAATACAACAAAGACATTATTGATTTGTTGGCATTAAAGGTTTCAGCAGATTTTGCTAAAAAGGTTAAAGATGGAGTAGTAGCCGTTGAAGATATCCAAGATAGCGTTGAATCAGTTTTAATTCAAGCTGGATATACAGAAGTTTCAAAGGCATACATCCTTTACAGAAAGCAACGTGAAAAGATCCGTAACATGAAGTCTACTATCCTTGATTACAAGGATATCGTTAACAACTACCTAAAAGTTGAAGACTGGCGTGTTAAGGAAAACTCAACAGTTACTTATTCTGTTGGTGGTTTAATTCTAAGCAACTCTGGTGCAATTACAGCTAACTACTGGTTAAGCGAAATCTATGATAAAGAAATCGCTGATGCACACAAGAATGCAGATATCCACATCCATGACTTATCAATGCTTACAGGTTACTGTGCTGGTTGGTCATTAAAGCAATTAATTCAACAAGGATTAGGCGGTGTTCCAGGAAAGATTACATCTTCTCCAGCATCTCACTTATCTACATTATGTAACCAAATGGTTAACTTCTTAGGTATCATGCAAAATGAATGGGCAGGCGCTCAAGCATTCTCAAGTTTCGATACATATTTAGCTCCTTTTGTAAAAGCAGATAACCTATCATATAAAGAAGTTAAGCAATGCATCCAATCTTTCGTTTATGGTGTTAATACACCATCTAGATGGGGTACACAAGCACCATTCACAAACATCACTCTTGACTGGGTAGTTCCAAACGATCTTGCTAACTTAAATGCAATCGTTGGCGGAAAGGAAATGGACTTCAAGTACAAAGATTGTAAGAAAGAAATGGATATGGTTAACAAGGCATTCATCGAAGTTATGATCGAAGGTGATGCTAACGGCAGAGGATTCCAATACCCAATCCCAACATATTCAATCACAAGAGATTTCGATTGGTCAGAAACAGAAAACAACAAGTTATTATTTGAAATGACAGCTAAATATGGTACTCCATACTTCAGCAACTACATCAATTCAGATATGGAACCAAGCGATGTAAGATCTATGTGCTGCAGACTTCGTCTAGACTTAAGAGAATTAAGAAAGAAGTCAGGTGGTTTCTTCGGATCAGGTGAATCTACAGGTTCTGTAGGTGTTGTAACAATCGATATGCCAAAGATTGCTTACCTTTCTGAAACTCCAGAAGATTTCTATAAGAAGTTAGATAGATTAATGGATATTTCTGCTAGATCTCTAAAGATTAAGAGAGAAGTTATCACTAAGTTATTAGAGAATGGTTTATATCCATATACAAAGCATTATTTAGGAACATTTGCTAACCACTTCTCAACAATCGGTCTTGTTGGTATGAACGAAGCATGTCTAAATGCTAAGTGGTTAAGAAAGGATTTAACACATCCAGAAGCTGTTGAATTCACAAAAGAAGTTCTAAATCATATGAGAGAAAGACTAGGAGATTACCAAGTAGAATATGGCGATTTATACAACCTAGAAGCTACTCCAGCTGAATCTACATCTTATAGATTAGCTATGCACGATGTTAAGAAGTATCCAGACATCATCACAGCTGCTAAGAACCCAGACGATCAACCATATTATACAAACTCATCACATCTACCAGTTGGATATACAAGCGATATCTTCACAGCACTAGATGTTCAAGATGAATTACAAACTCTATATACATCAGGAACGGTATTCCATGCCTTCCTAGGACAAAAGTTACCAGATTGGAAAGCAGCTGCAAATCTTGTAAGAAAGATTGCTGAAAACTATAAGCTTCCATACTACACAATGTCACCAGTATATTCTATCTGTGCTGAACACGGATACTTAATCGGTGAACACTTCAAGTGTCCAGTATGCGGAAAGCCAGCAGAAGTATATTCAAGAATTACAGGTTACTACAGACCAGTACAAAACTGGAACGAAGGTAAGACACAAGAATACAAGGACAGAAAGTCTTATGATATTGCTAACAGCAAGTTAACACACAATGGTCCAGTTGAAGCTAAGTGCGAATGCGCTCCAGCAGAAAACGTAGACAAGAAGGTTGAAGAAGGTAAGATTTTCAACGGAGTAGTATTATTCGCAAGAAAGCAATGTCCAAAGTGTCAAACAAGTAAAATCATGCTAGATAAGGCTGGTATAGAATACTCAGTTATCGATGCTGAAGAAAACAAAGAATTGACAGTTAAGATGGGCGTTACAGAAGCTCCAACTCTAGTTGTTCCAAACGGTGATGTATACGAAAAGTATGTAAACCCAAGTAACATTAGAGGATACATCGAAGCACAAAAGGGTTAATAAAGTATGGTATACGATATAGTAATTATCGGTGCAGGTGCAGCAGGAATGACTGCTGCACTATACGCACTAAGAAATAACAAGACAGTTATGATAATTGAGCAAGAGCAAATTGGTGGACAAATTGCTAACTCACCAAGAGTAGAAAACTTCCCATCAATCAACTCAATTTCAGGTTTAGATTTCGCAAACAATTTATATGATCAAGTAACTGGCCATGGTGCAGAAACAGATTTCTCAAAAGTGGAAAAGATTGAAAAGGTAGACAAGATCTTCAAGGTAACAACAGAATATGATACTTTTGAAGCTAAAGCAGTTATTATTGCAAACGGTGTAAAGCATAGACATACAGGTGTTAAGAGTGAAGAGAAGTTTATCGGTAAGGGTGTTTACTACTGTGCATTATGTGATGGCCCATTCTTTGAAGGTAAAGAAGTTGCTTTAATTGGTGATGCTAACACAGCTTTCCAATATGCATTACAACTATCTGGATATTGCAAAAAAGTGCATATGTATACACTATTTGATAAATATTTCGCAGATAAAGCATTAGTAGATGCACTAGAAAGTAGAGAAAATATCGAAGTAACAAGAAAAGTTATGTTAGTAGATATCTTAGGCGAAGATAAGATCGAAGGATTTGTATTCAAAGATACTTATGGCGAAGATAAATTCACGGTTAACTATCCAGCAATCTTCGTAGCTATTGGCCAAGTACCAGATAATAAGAAGTTTGAAAATGTAGTAGATTTAGACAAGCAAGGTTATATCATTGCAGATGAATCTTGTAAGACAAAGACAGAAGGCTTATTTGTCGCTGGTGATACTAGAACTAAGACAGTAAGACAATTAACAACGGCAACATGCGACGGCGCAGTGGCTGCAACAGCGGCATGTGCATATATCGATACATTGTAAAGACTTTCCTTTTTACAAGAAGAAAGGTGCCAAACGCGATTGGCACCTTTCTTTTATTCTTCAAATACTTTTATTCGTAACTTCTTAATTCTACATGTTTAATAAACTCTTTAGCTATATCACGCATTTTATGTGCTTCATCTAAAGGCACTTCGTGAAGGCCATCTTGGATACAGCCACCTTTGTCTTCAAACTTTTGTAGATAATATTTATTTGTTCCATCTAACCATTGAGCAATCTTTTCAATATCTTCAATAGTGTGGAATTCTTTAACAAGCGTTGTTCTAAATTCATGATCAATATTAGATGATTCTAAAATATCTATGCTTTCTTGAATCTTTGTTAAGTCTATACTTGCATTTGCTGTTATAGAATATTTCTCTTTGCAATTCTTAATATCCATAGCAACATAATCTAAAAGATTTTGAGAGATAAGAGACTTTAGTGTTTCTGGATTTGTACCATTGCTATCTAGCTTTATCTTTACTCCTGTTCCTTTACATTTTTTGATAAATGCATCAAGATCCTTTTGAAGAGTAGGTTCACCGCCAGTAATACATAGGCCATCGATAATACCTTTTCTTTTGTTTAGATAGTCTAAAACATATTGTTCTTCAACAATAGGTTGATGCTTAGCATCAATAACTAATATTGCATTATGACAAAATGGACATCTCATATTACATGCACCAGTAAATACTGTTGCTGCTGTAAGTCCAGGATAGTCAACTAAAGATAACTTTTCAAATCCGTTAATAATCATACTAATACTTCGTGTGCTCCCATTTAGATGCAAGATTTTCTATTTGATTAGCAAAGCGCTCTTTTTCTTTGTTTGGTCTACCTTCACTATCTAGTACAATGTTTTGAAGATGCTTTAGAGCTTCTGTTAATTTCTTGTACATAGAATCAGATAGAGATGGTTTGATTGCTTTTACTTTTCTAACTCTAATTACTTTCTCTTTTTCAAGAGTATTTGTTTCTAAGTCGTATTCTTCACCAAAGTATGGAGCAGTAACATTGAATCCAAGTTCGCTCTCAATCTTTGCAGATAACATTTCAATTGATCTGTCTTGACCATGAACCAAGAAAACTCTTGTTGGTGGTGTTTCAAGATTCTTTAACCAATCAATAAGTTGAGTTCTATCTGCGTGGGCAGAAGAATTGCTTAGTGTTAATATCTTTGCGTTAACAGCAATTTCTTCTTGAGAAATCTTTACCTTTCTAGCGCCAGTCATAATAGAGAAACCTAATGTTCCAATAACTTGGTATCCAACAAATAGGATAGTACATTCAGGTCTCCATAGATTGTGCTTTAGATGGTGTCTAATTCTACCAGCTTCACACATACCTGATGCTGAGATAATAACGCAAGGTTCTTTTTCTTCGTTAATAACTTTACTCTCTTCGCTCGTAACTGACAAGACTAAATCTGGGAAAGATATTGGGTTTATGCCTTTTTTGATTAAAGCTAGTGCTTCTTCGTCATAATATTGCTTTCCAATATTCTCAAAGATGTTAGTTGCTTCAATAGCAAGAGGGCTATCTAGATATACCTTGAAGTGTGGATGTTGTTTAACAAGGTTTCTTTCTTTAATCTGACGAATAAAGTATAGAAGTTCTTGTGTTCTACCAACAGCGAATGATGGAATTACAACATTTCCGCCTTTTGCAAAGGTTTCTCTAAAGATGTTCGCAAGCGTTGCTACCGAATCAATCTTTTGTTCGTGGTCTCTATCTCCGTATGTAGATTCCATAATTACATAATCGGCATGTTTAATTGGAGTAGGGTTGTTAATCATAGGTCTATTTTCATTACCTATATCCCCAGAGAAGACTACAGTCTTTTCTTTTCCATCTTCAACATATCTAATGATTATGTGCGCAGAACCTAAGATATGACCGGCATCGCAGAATTTAACGATAATGTTTCCATTGCCTAAGGCAAATTCTTCTTCATATTCGTGTGTTCTGAAATACTTCATTGCATTTTCGGCATCTTGGACAGTGTACAAAGGTTCAGATAACTCTTCATTGTTTCTCATAGCCTTTTTGTTGTCCCATTCAGTTTCCATTTCTTGAATGTGCCCAGCATCCTTTAACATAATGTCGCAAAGACGTTTTGTTGCAGATGTTGTATGGATAACGCCTCTAAAGCCAGTAGAGCACAACAAAGGTAATAAACCTGAGTGGTCAATATGAGCATGCGTTAATAATACACAATCGATATCTGGTGGAAAAACTGATAGAGTTTGTCTTTCGAATAGATCTGGACCTTGGGCCATACCGCAGTCAACTAAAATCTTTTGTCCTAAGCCTTCTAATAAAAAGCAGCTACCTGTGACTTGACGTGCCGCTCCTAAAAAAGAAATCCTCATTAAATTCCCCCTTTAAAGTACACTTTAATTTTACCATATAAAGCTACGCTTTTGGGAAAAATTTTCATATTTCAAGAAATAGTTAAAAAATAGGGCAAAAAGCATAAAAAAAGAGCTCTAGTTTACTAGAGCCCTTTTGATACATCATAATTATTAAGATAAATGTGTTAAAGATTTGTTCTCAAAAACTGGCTCACTTGTGATGTTAATTCCAAGTCTTCTGAACATCTTTTGATCGGCGTGAGAAAGCAATACTGTTGTATGTGCATCGCAGCCTTTTAATTTCTTTAATTGAGCCATTGCTGCAGCTGCATTTTTATCTGTAGCGGCAGAAGCAGATAGAGCAACTAAAGCTTCATCGATATGTAATCTTGGGTTCTTGCTTCCAAGATATTTTGTTTTTAATTCTTGAATTGGTAGAAGAGCTTCACGAGAGATAACTTTTGTATCCTTATCGATGTTTGCTAATGTCTTTAGAGCTTTGATAATCATACCAGAAGAGCATCCGAATAAATCAGTTGTTCTACCTTTAACGATTGTTCCATCTGGAAGTTCAATTGCTGAACATGGAGAATTCTTCTTTGCTTCTTCTTCTCTTGCAACTTTAGCAACCTTTCTATCATCAACTGTTAATCCACACTTATTCATAATAAGTAGAATCTTTTCAGATTCACCTGGGTCCATATTGTTTCTTCTTTCTGTTTCTAGAGCTTTATAGTAACGTCTAATAATTTCTTGGTAAGAAGCTTCTCTACATACTTCATCATCAGAAATACAGAAACCAGCCATATTAACACCCATATCTGTTGGTGATTGATATGGAGATTTTCCTAAAATCTTTTCGAAGATAGCGTTTAATACTGGGAATATTTCAACGTCTCTATTGTAGTTAACTGTTGTAACACCATAAGCAGATAAGTGCCATGGGTCAATCATGTTAACGTCAGATAAATCAGCAGTAGCAGCTTCATAAGCAATGTTTACTGGGTGATTTAATGGAAGATTCCAAATAGGGAATGTTTCATATTTAGCATATCCAACTTGGTTGCCCCTTTTGTGTTCATGGTAAAGTTGAGATAAGCAAGTAGCCATCTTGCCAGAACCAGGACCTGGAGCAGTAATGATAACTAACTTTCTTGTTGTTTCAATATATTCGTTCTTACCATAACCTTCATCAGATACGATGAAAGAAGCGTTGTTTGGATATCCTTTGATTGGATAATGTCTAAACACTTTAATACCAAGCTTTTCAAGCTTAGTTTGATATTCTTTAGCAGGTTCGTTATCCTCTGTAAACTTTGTAATACATACAGAACCAACATATAGGCCATATGATCTAAATACGTCAATCAATCTTAAAACGTCTTGGTCATATGTGATGCCAAGGTCAGCACGAAGCTTGTTCTTAGCAATATCTAGAGCAGAAATAGCAATAACTATTTCAGCATCATCTTTTAATTTTAATAACATTTTGATTTTGTTATCTGGAGCGAATCCTGGAAGTACACGAGAAGCGTGATAGTCATCAAATAATTTGCCTCCGAATTCGATATAAAGTTTACCCCCAAACTCATTGATTCTTTCAAGAATCTTTTCTGATTGCATCTTTAAATACTTTTCACTGTCAAATCCTATTTTCATAAAAATAATACCTCGATAAAAATTGTAAACAATTAGAGGCATTTTTTCAATATTTTTATGGCAAAAAATAGGTTAAAATTTTGTTTATTTTTTAACTAATAGCAAAAAATGAAATTTAATCAAAATTTTTCTTTTATTATGTTGGTTTTATGTGCTAAATATTGTAATATTTATAGTGTAATAATTTAGGAGGCGTACATTCATGTATAGCAATTTAGAGGGATTAATTAAAACAATTCGTGTTTTATCAGCAGACCAAATAGAAAAAGCAAACTCAGGACACCCAGGAACACCATTAGGCGTTGCTCCACTTGTAGCTGAATTGTTTGCTAACGAAATTAAAATCAATCCAAAGAATCCAAACTTCTTCAATAGAGATAGATTTATTTTATCTTGCGGTCATGCTTCTTCAATGCTATATAGTATTTTGCACCTTTGTGGATTTGATATAACAAAAGAAGATTTAGCTAACTTCAGACAATTACATAGTAGAACACCAGGACACCCAGAAATCGGTGTTACAAGTGGTGTAGATTGTGCTACAGGTCCTCTAGGACAAGGTATTGCTAATGCAGTAGGTTTTGCTGTAGCAGAAAAGATTTTATCAAACAAGTTCAACAAGGCAGATGCAAAGATAGTTGACCATTATACATATGCTCTATGTGGTGATGGCTGTATGATGGAAGGTATTGAAAACGAAGCTGCATCATTAGCTGGAACTTGGGAATTAGGAAAGTTAATCCTATTCTACGATTCAAATAGAATTACAATCGAAGGATCAACAGATTTAGCATTTACAGAAGATGTAGCAAAGAGACATGAAGCTCTTGGCTGGCAAGTAATTAAGGTTGGTTCAGTAGATAACATCGATAAGATTAGAGCTGCAATTAAAGAAGCTAAGACAAATGAAAAGCAACCATCATTAATTATCGTAGAAAGCCATATCGGTTTTGGTTCTCCAAAAGTTGATTCAGCTTCATCTCATGGTGCTCCTCTTGGTGCAGAAGCTCTACAAGCTCTAAAGGATAATCTTGGTTGGACACTTCCTCCATTTGAAGTTCCTCAAGATGTTAAAGATTTAGCTCAATACAAGGCTGCTGAAGGTGAGAAAGCTGAAGCAGATTGGAACGCTAAAGTCGAAACATATGCGAAAAAATACCCAGAAGATTATAAAGAATTCTTATCTTGGATTAATGGAGATGCAAAAAAAGCAGCCATCAATGATCCAGAATTATTCAACGTAAATCCAAATTCAATTGCTACAAGAAATCACTGCGGAGAAGTATTAGCTAAATTAGACAAGAACATAAAAAATTTAGCAATCGGTAGTGCAGACTTAGGTGGTTCAAACTGTACAGTTATCAAGGGAAAAGAATATTTCTCAGCTCAAAACCCAACTGGACTTGAATTCCACTATGGCGTTAGAGAACATGCTATGGGCGCTATCTGTAATGGTATGGCACTTCATGGTGGTCTTATCCCAATGTGTGCTACATTCTTCGTATTCTCAGATTATATGAAGTATTCAATCAGAATGAGTGCTTTAATGAGATTACCAGTAACATATATCTTCTCACACGACTCAATCGGTGTAGGCGAAGATGGTCCAACACACCAACCAGTAGAACAACTAGTTTCTATTAGAAGTATTCCACATCTAGATGTATATCGTCCTTGCGATGGTGTTGAAACAGCTGCTGCTTTTGTACACGCTCTAGAAGCTAAGGGACCAACAGCTATTATTACAACACGTCAAAAGTTATTAGTTCATAACAAGTCTACAAAGGAAGGCGCTCTAAAGGGTGGTTATGTTCTAATCGATAGCGACAAGAAAGTTCCAGATGTTATCTTAATGGCATCAGGTAGTGAAGTAGGTCCTTGCGTACAAGCTCGCGATTTATTAAAGGAAAGCGGAATTGATGCTAGAGTTGTATCTATGCCTTGTATGGAATTATTCGATAGACAATCTAAAGAATATCAAGAAGAAGTTTTACCAAAGGCAGTTAGAGCTAGATTAGTTGTTGAAGCTGCTACCGCTAAAGAATGGGGTAAATATGTTGGCCTTGATGGTGATTACATTTGTATGCAAGACTTTGGTACATCAGCTCCATTTAGCAAGTTATTTGACTACTATGGATTCACAGCTCAAAACGTAGCTGAAAAGGCAAAAGCATTACTTAAATAATTAAAGTCAAAAAATAAAGAGCACTTAGCAAAAAAGCTAGGTGCTCATTTTTATGCGAAAATAAATTTTATTTATTTGTTGAGCCAAAGCCACCATCTCTAATGGCGGTTACGTCATCATCGAAAGTGATACCGAATTCTACAAAGATTCCTTGCATAAAGCCTTGTCCTGCTTTAATCTCAACTATTTTTCCTTCATTAGAATCATTTGTTAATTTTGTGAAGATATGTCCTTCGTTTGAAGAATTATAATAATCTGCATCGATAATACCCACAGTATTATTTAATTGCAATCTGAATTTAAATCCAAGTCCAGATCTAGGGTAGCACTTTAGAACCCAGCCATCTTCAATCTTTACTCTAATGCCTGTTGGAATCTTAATAGTCTCATTTGGTTTTAGTGCAAAATCAATTGGAGCATAAAAATCATATCCGGCAGAGCCAGATGTTGCTCTCTTTGGTAATTGAATGTTATCGTAGATTTCTTTAACGTTGTTATCGTTGCCAAAAGTGTCTAGATAATCCTTCTTAAATTGTTCAAAAGATACTTTATAAAATTGAGCTATTCTTTGCATTTTCATCACCTAATGTGGATTATATCATATATTGAAGAATTATTCTCTATAATTTATAATAAACGTGGTAGGTGGAATTATGAAGAGAAATGGTATGTGCCCAATTTGCTATATCAAACAATTCTTGGGATTTAGAAAAAGAGTTTCAAAATTAGAAATCAACGAAGATTATAGAAATGATATATGTCCAACACCACCAATGGGTTGGTCTTCATGGAACACATTTAGAAATGAAATAGATGAAAATCTATTTAAGCAAACAGGTAAGGCTATGGTAGATAAGGGTTTGCTTGCTGCTGGATATAAATATATCAACCTTGATGATAATTGGCATTCAAATCTAAGAGATGATGAAGGAAAGTTACAAGGAGATCTTGTAAGATTTAAACACGGTATCCCTGCTTTAGTTAAAGAATTAAATGCAATGGGCCTTAAGGTTGGTATTTATTCTTCAAACGGTGTTTATACTTGTGAATCACTACCAGCATCGCTTCATCACGAATGGATTGATGCAAAAACATTTGCAGATTGGGGTATTGAATATTTCAAATACGATTATTGCCATCACGAGATTAAATCTAAATATGCGCCACTTGTTACCGGCATTAGCATAATGAAAGGCGATTACTATCAAGAGATAGATTGCTTATCAGCAAAATGCGAAGGTGTAGCAAAGATTATGCCAGATTCAAAGGTTAAGTGTAGACGCCATATCTCTGGGCTTGATGCAGGTCTAGGTGCCGCTACTTTTGATAACGTTTATGCAGAAGAAGATGGCGAGTATGTTTTAACAGTGCATATTAGAAAACGTGGTAATTATGAAAAGTTCTTACAAGTGGGCGTTAATGGAGAGAAATTCTATTTCATAGATTTTCCACCTCAAATGCCATTTAATAATACAGCTAGATTCCAAACAAAAGTTGAATTGAAAAAAGGTATTAACGTAGTTAAACTTTCTAATCCTATTAGAAATAGGGCAGACGGCGCTTTCTATCAATACTACAATATGGGTCAATGTTTAAAGAGAGCTACTGAGGATAAAAAGCCTATAGTATTCTCCATTTGTGAATGGGGATTTAATAAGCCATATATGTGGGGCGCAAAAGCTGGTAATTTGTGGAGAACTACTCCAGATATTAGACCTATTTGGCCTTGGATAAAGATAATATATAACCAAACAGTTAAGCTTTATAAATATGCTGGCATTGGATCATACAATGATCCAGATATGTTAGAAGTTGGAAATGGAAAACTAACATTAAACGAAAATAGAGCGCACTTTACGCTATGGTGTATGATGAATGCGCCACTAATTCTAGGCAATGATATTCGTTCTATGCCAGATAGTGTTTTAGAGATAGTAACTAAAAAAGAATTAATCGCTTTGAATCAAGATCCTCTAGGAAAGCCTTGTAAGAGAATTAGGAAGGGCCCTGTAGATATCTTGGTAAAGCCACTTGCAAATGGATCAACAGCTATATGTTTCTTCAACAAGGGAATATTACCTAAAAAGAGCAGATTATCTGTAGATTCTCTTGCAAAAGATGAATATATCAACTTCCCATTGGCATCTCAATACGAGACAAAAGAATTGTGGACAGGAGAAAAGGATAAGATTGTAAATACGTTATCTTGTTCTATACCTGGACATAGCGTAAAAGTTTTTGTTGTTAGTCCTTGCCAAAAATAAATATACGTTGATATAATCTAATCAACAATAATATAAATATTAACTTCAGATTAAGAGGTTGTTAGTAGAGTGTGAATTTTTAAGGGTTTTAACCCCTTGCGACCGATTAGAAGATTCAAACATGCTTTTGCATGCTTTTTATTCTCTTCATCCCCTTAGTCTAATCATGTAAAAAGGAGGATGAAAAACACATGAAAAAGTTAACAAAAATTTTATCAGTTGTTGCAGTTATTGCAATATTAGTAGTTTCTTTATCTGTATTTGTTTCTTGCGATAAGCCTGCAGCTACAGAAGATACAACTTTCGTATTAGAAGTACGTAAGGCAGATGGCACATATTCAGATCCAACATTTGCAGCTGCGCCAAGTATTAACGGCGAAGTTATTGCTCAATTAACAGTTCAAGTAAAGGCTGGTCAAATTACATTAGCAGAAGCATTAAAGGATGCTGCTACAGTAGATGAAAACGGAATGTATAAGATTAGTTTTAACGACACAGATTATTTACTATTCTCAGACACATGGTGGTTGGTAACAGGTAATTTTGCTAGTGTTCCTGAATATACAGATGGTGACTTCGGATATTCTTATATGTCATATAATGGTCACTATTCAAATGGCCCAACAGGAGATTTCGTTGACGGTATCAAAGTATACACAATTGTTATTGATGGATACAACGGTACAATCGGAGCTTAATGATTGATTGGTCTAAGACTAGCTGGACATTCCGGCTAGTCTTAATGGCATTAATGGTCGCATTGTTAGTTGCAGTGGATGAAGCGCTTGCCTTCATTCCTTTTTTGCAACTAGTTACATTTACAATAGTTATGTGCTATTGCGTATTTGGATATAAGTTTACTGTAGTAGTTTTATTTATCTATGTTACTTTAGATTGTTTAATATCTGGTGGAATGTGGCCTTTGTTTGTTTCTATTCCTGTAATGTTCGTTGCTTGGTTGTTTTTGCCAACGCTTTTAAATTATTCTAAATTAGTTAAAGGATCAATATTCAAAAAATTATGGGTAATTGTGCCTATTACTGCAATTCATGGATTTATTTATGGCCAAACTTTTGCCGTTGTTACAACACTTATTTATAATAGCGACACATGGGATTTATTCTATAGAGGATGGCTTGGTTGGACAATGGCAGATATTCCTTGGGAAGTCGCTCAATGTATAGTAGGTGCCGTTACAGTAGGGTTGATGTTGCCACCAGTTTATATGGCAGCAGAAAAAGCGTTAAGAAGATATTCTGTAAATCATCCAAATAACAACGAAAAACTTATTGACGAATAATCTCTCCGTTTAAGATTGTAGTTTCAACATCAAGATTATTATTTAAAATATTCAAATCGGCTAAATAGCCTTCTTTAATATCTCCGATATTATCATAACCCATTAATCTTGCTGGATTTAAAGTTGACATCTTTAGTGCATCTTCTTTTTTGATGCCTGCGTTTACAAGATTTACAACCATTTTAGAGATAGGAGTAATTGAACCAGCGTATGTGTTTAATTCTTTAATTACAGCAACGCCATCATCGATTTCAATCTTTTGTTTAGAATCTCCAGAGCCAATGTAGTATTCGCCCTTTGGCATACCAGCTATAGATAGTGAATCAGATACTAAGCAGATTTTATCTGCTCCTTTTAATTTGTAAATCATTTTGAATAGTGCATTTGGAACATGTCTATCATCTGCGATTACTTCAGCATATAATCTATCTTCAGTTAATCCAACTTCAGTTAGTCCTAAATGCTTTTTAGGTGTAGTTCTTCTAGATGGACGAGAAGTGCAATTATAAATATGTGTCACAGATGTTGCACCATTATCTACACAAGCATAAATTTCATCGTCAATTGATTCATCGTGACCTAAAGATACTTGAATTCCGTTCTCTACAGCCTTTTTAGTGAACAAATCCGCATATTTTTTATTTGGAGCAAGAGTTACTCTAGATACGATGTCTTTGTTATTAAAGACAAATTGTGCGTTATCATTAGATGGATCAACTAATAATTCTGGTTTATGAGCACCAGCAGCACCTTTAGATAAGAAAGGCCCTTCAAGATGAATTCCTAAAATTCTTGCGTATTTATTTTCTTTATATTCGCGAATATTTATAATCGCGTTTTCAATATCTTTTATTGGAGCAGTCATTGTAGTTGGAACAAATGATGTAATACCTGTAGATAAATGGTATTTACATATCGTCTCTATTGCATCTTTAGTTGCTTCCATGCAATCTTTTCCAAAACCGCCATGTGTATGAATATCTATGTATCCTGCGCATACAATAGAATTTTTTGCATCAAAAGTATTTGGATATATTGCTTTTCCAATTGAGACAATTTTGCCATCTGCAATGTTTATTGCACATTTATCTGAAAAAGCACCATTTATGAATGGAATTGCATTAATAATAGATAACATTTGTACCTCACTCGATTAAATTATATGAATAAAAATAAGTGTAGTCAATTGCAGATTTAGTGGGGAATATGGACGTTATTTAAATGCTCAAAAAAATCTTTGTTGTATTTTTAAGGCCTTTCGTGTATTATATTTCTATAAGCAATAAATATGCGCGTGTAAAACACGCAAAAAAGCAAAAGGGGATCAGTTATGAAAAGAAGAAACGATGAAGAATTAGACGAATTTATCGATGACGAAATCCTAGACGACGAAACTCTTGATGATGAAGAAGATTTTTTAGACGACGAAATCCTAGACGACGAAGATGATTTTCTTGATGATGAAGAAGACGTAGCACCTAAAAAGAAAGGCAAGAAGGTTTCTAAAGGCAAGAAGGGTAAGAAGAAACTATCTAAAGGTGCAATCGCAGGTATTTCAATTGGTTCAGTTGCTGGCGTTGTAGCTATTGTTTTAGTAGTTATGCTAGTTATTTTACCAATGTTCAACAAGCAAGTAGTTGCTGGCGAATTCCAAGAATTATTACAAGTAAACGGATATCAATCATATATTGATGCATCAAGGGTTGCATTAAGAAGTGATGCTACAGAAGATCATATTATTTCTGTAGATGAAATGGTTGCTGCTACTGGATATAATTACAAGACAAATAAGGCAGAATTTGCTGCAGCTTTATATAGTTTAGCTATTACTAACTATGCTAACGTAGCAGGTACAGGTTGGTATTGTTATACAGATTCAAGCGTTTATGCAACAACTGTTACAGCTAAGTTAGGACCAATCAAGGCAAACTTTGAAACATTCAATGTAGGTGTAAGAGCTGCTTATAGTTTAGGTTCTTTAGAAGCAGATCATCCAAATGCCGATCAAGCAACAGCAAAGCAAGACAACTATTTCTCACAAACGATTTCTGGCGTTACTGTATTAGATATTAAGGGTATTACTCCTGCTATTACAGATGCTTTAAAGACAAGTTTTGGTTATAACTGTCAAGAATTCTTATACAATGGAACTTATGCATATAAGAGAGGCCCAAACGGTGGTGCTTCATTCTATGGCAAAGATGATGCTGAAGGTTACAAATACTTAATGGGCGCTTACAACGAATGCTTTACTTCAGACAAAGAGGGTAAGTTTAAAGCAAACGCAAAGGATAAAGATACAGGATATCCAGAATGGACATACGTTGTAGATACATATTCAAATGAATATTCTGAAGCTAAGTCATTAGATTATATCAAAACTCCAGACAACATAATTAACGAAGGTGAACCAGCTTGGGGTAAGTTAGATACTTATTATTCATTCGCTTATAAATTAACACCATATACTGATACATATAAATATTATTGTGGTACATATGGAACAGGTTGGGCTGTATATGATTTCTCAGCTGAAAACATCGACGCTAAAGCAACAACAATTGAATATGATAGCAAAAATAAGGTATATACAATCAACATGGTTGTAAAAGCAGATAAGTCAAATGACGCATGTATGTTTGCTAAGGGAAGTTTAACAAAGGATACAAAGGATTACATCCAAATGCAAGATCCTACATATACTCTAGAAAAGAATATGATTCAAATCTACGATAATGGTTTGATCAAGTACTGGGAAAGAGTTGAAACAGTTGCTTCTGAAAAGCCAGCTAAACTTACAGTATTAACAGGTAACTGTGCTGGTGGTGGCGGTACAACAAATAAGACATATATGGCATTCTCATATAGTTCAATTGACTATTCACCATTAGCTTTAGCAGCTAGATATATGCCAGCAGTTGGAAACGAATCAGGTATAGATTTATCTAAGTGGCCAACAATCGATGCATACGATCCAAAAGGCAACGATTACGTAAAAAAGTATAATTAACAATAATGTATATCGCACGATAAGCGTCGTGCGATATACTTTCTAATATGGATTTCAGAGAAGTTTTAAATAATTTTGATATAAAGGGAAATGTGCTTTCTGTAAAGAATTTTGGAGCAGGGCACATAAATGAAACTTATTTAGTTTCTTGTGATACAACATCATATATTCTACAAAGCCTAAATACTCAAGTATTTAAGGATTTTGCTGGTGTTATGGATAACATAGCGAAAGTAACCTCTTTTATGAAAGAAAGGGCCGAAAATAAAGGCAATGATGTTAGTAAGTGCTTGTATCTTATAAAGACTAAAGAGGGAAAGAATTATTTCTATGATAACAATAAGTGTTATCGTATGATGAACTTTGTTCAAAACTCAGTTGTTTATCAACAGACAGATGATTTAAACATTTTAGAAGAGGCAGGATTTGGCCTTGGTAGTTTCATTAATGAATTAAATGAATTTGATGCAAGTGAGTTAGTTGAGGTTATTCCAAATTTCCATAATACAAAAAAGAGATTTAAAGATTTTTTAGAATCAGTTAAAAACGATAGAGCATATAGAGTTAAAGATGTTCAAAAAGATATTCAATTCGTTTTGGATAGAGAAAATATTGCTTCTATCATTGTAGATAAGATTGAAAATAAGCAAATTCCATTAAGAGTTACGCATAACGATACGAAGTTAAATAACTTCATGTTTGATAAAGACACAAATAAATTTGTGTGCTTAGTGGATTTGGATACGATAATGCCAGGATCACTTTTATATGATTTCGGTGATGCAATAAGAATTGCAGCATCAAGAGCAGGCGAAGAAGAAAGAGATTTATCTAAAGTCACATTTAACATCGATGCATATGAAGCTTTCACAAAAGGCTTTTTAAAGGGTATAAAAGATAAAATTACTCTAGAGGAAGCAAAACTTTTGCACATAAGTGCAAAGATTATGACATTTGAGATTGGAATGAGATTCTTAGGTGACTATTTGGACGGCGATTTATACTTCAAAGTTGATGAAGAAGATAAGAATTTAGTACGTGCTAGAACACAATTAAAGATGGTTGAAGAAATAGAGAGACACGAAAAAGAAATGGAAAAAATCTTGTATAAATATTATAATAATATATAAGGGCGACTAAAAAAATAACAGTTTAGGAGTTAGAAACATGAGCGTTTTAGTAACAGGTGGAGCAGGATATATTGGCTCACATACAGTAATTGAATTAATCGAAAACGGATACGACGTAGTCGTTGTAGATAATTTATGTAATTCTAAAAAGGTTTCATTACAAAGAGTAGAAAAGATTGTTGGCAAACCAATTAAGTTCTATCAAATTGATGTTTGCGATGAAGATAAACTAAGAGAAGTATTTAAGGCAGAAACAATTACAGCTGTAATTCACTTTGCAGGTTTAAAGGCTGTAGGAGAGAGCTGCCAAAAGCCACTAGAATATTATAGAAACAATTTAATCAGCACTCTTAACCTTATAAAGGTTATGAGAGAATTTAATTGCAAGAATTTAGTATTCTCATCATCAGCTACAGTATATGGACAACCAAAGAGTGTTCCTATAAGAGAAGATTTCCCATTAGGACCATGTACAAATCCATATGGTTCAACAAAGCTTATGATTGAAGATATGCTAAGAGATATTTATAAAGCAGATAATTCTTTCAATATTGCACTTTTGAGATACTTCAATCCAATTGGTGCTCATAAGAGCGGAACAATCGGTGAAGATCCAAACGGTATTCCAAACAACTTGATGCCATATATTACACAAGTTGCTATTGGTAAATTGAAGCAATTAAGCGTATTTGGTAATGATTATCCAACACCAGATGGAACAGGTGTAAGAGACTATATCCACGTAGTAGATTTAGCTCATGGACATATTTTAGCTTTAAAAAAGCTAGAAACAAATTCTGGACTAGTAACATATAACCTAGGAACAGGTAAAGGTTACAGCGTTTTAGACATGGTAAAAGCATTTGAAAAGGCAAGTGGAAGAAAAGTTCCATATGTTATTGCTCCAAGAAGAAGCGGTGATGTTCCAGAATGTTATGCAGATCCAACAAAGGCTAAAGAAGAAATCGGCTTTGAATGCAAATACGGACTAGAAGAGATGTGTGAGGATAGCTGGAGATGGCAATCTCAAAACCCTAACGGTTACGGAGATTAGTGTTTTCGTTTGCCATCTTACGCGTATTATAATATAATAGTGCAGGTTGCCGAGGAAGGAATATGAGAAAACTTACTAAAGAATCATATCTAATTAGATCAGTTAGAGAGTTTGGCGTTTTAGTTTTAGATGTACTAATCGTCGTAGCTGCTTTTATACTTTCATTAATTTTAGGCGAAATTTATATTATTAGATCTAATATCGACTATGCTATTTGGCAAGGTGCCTTAAAGGCAATTGCTGCTATTATTCCTTTATATGCTTTATCTTTCTGGGCATTTAGAACAATGAAAGTTGTTTGGAGATATGCTCGTGGTAGAGATTATGCAAGAATTGTAGGCGCTATTACTGTTGCTTTCGTAATATTTATCGTTATAGACCAAAGATTTGATTTCATCAATAATGATGTATTAATGCCTTTTGATCAACCATTCAAAGTATACCCTGTATACTTCATGTTCTATTTCATCAGTGTTGCAACAATTATTCTTGGAAGATTAATTTATGAAATGACATTCTCATCTATTAAAAATAAGAGAGAATTAAAGCCAAGAAAGAATACTTTAATCATTGGTGGTGGACAAAGCGGTGATACAATCATCGAAGAATTATTAAGACCAGAAAGTATTTATAACCCAGTTTGTATACTTGATGACGATAAAGATAAATTAGGTAGATTAGTAAACGATGTTGAAATCGTTGGCGGAATAGATCGTGTAGAAGAAGTTGTTAAGAAGTATGACATCAATACAATTATCTTCGCTATTCCATCTATGCCTATAGATAAGAGAAAAGTAATCTTAAATAGATTAAACCAAACTGGATGCCATGTAAAAGTTATCCCATTTATTAGTGACCTTGTTAGCGATATCGGTGTTGCTAAGCAAATGAGAGATATTAACATCGATGACTTGTTAGGAAGAGAAGCTATTAGATTTGACCATAAGGAAGTATCTGAATTAGTTAAAGATAAAGTGGTTATGGTTACTGGTGGCGGTGGATCTATCGGTTCAGAATTATGCCGTCAAATTTGGGCATATGGCGCTAAGAGATTAGTTATCGTAGATGTTTATGAAAATACAACATACAACATTCAACAAGAATTGTTGAGAAAGTATGGAAGAGATATTGATTTGTTTGCAGAAATCGTTTCTATCACAGATAAAGGTGAATTAGAAAAGGTATTTATGCAACATAAGCCAGATATCATTTTCCACGCTGCTGCACATAAGCACGTTCCATTAATGGAATCTGAGCCAGTTGAAGCTGTAAAGAACAATGTATTTGGTACTCTAAATGTTGTTGAACTAGCAGCAAAATATAAAGTAAAGAAATTCATTATGATTTCAACAGATAAGGCTGTAAATCCTACAAATGTAATGGGTGCTACAAAGCGTTGTTGTGAAAAGATTGTTGAAATGATGGCACAAAGCAATACAAAGACGAATTTTGCTGCTGTAAGATTTGGTAACGTTCTTGGTTCAAATGGTTCTGTAATTCCTCTATTTGAGTCTCAAATTAAGGCCGGCGGTCCAGTTAC
>JAEEGH010000561.1_pt1 | contig 134801 bp, 88 predicted proteins | sample 9134181 | NCBI WGS metagenome assembly JAEEGH01 (sample SAMN16246544, study PRJNA631951) | gut metagenome | biome: gut microbiome; feature: rumen; material: DP-attached | host: Bos | place: Iran: Karaj | collected 2018-10
TTATATGTGTACCGCGTACACCCGATTTGTATCCCTAGAGGTTCAATTAATGATATTTAACCACTTGACTTATCTTTTCATACAATTCTTTCTCTATCTTTGCGCGGTTTTTTGAGAAAGATATAACTATAAATAACTAATTACTACATTTTTATGAAGAAATTCCTACTTCTTTTATGTGCCCTGCTGGGAACAGTGGGGGCATGGGCTACGGTCACTCAGCCTACGCTGACGACAGATGCTAACAATCCTACTTATTACGTCATTCAGAATTTCCGTTCTGGTAAATATGCCAACTACGCCGGGGCATCAGTACAGCTTCAGCAAGTTACATCTGCCGATGGTGGCGCAACTTCCATTTGGTATTTCATGGCAAATGGCGACGGCGTTAGCATCGTACCTGCTACTGACCCATCTTTGAAGTTGGCTTCTCATAGCAGTGCGACTGCTGAAGGTGCTGTATGGTATCTGCCTGAGAATCCGCATAAGTCAGGGGTGTTCTGCGTGAGTTTGACCAGCGGTGCTACAGCTAACTGCTGGGATGACCAGGGCGGTCACACGACAATCGGTTATTGGCAGCCTGCAGCAAACGACAATGAAGGTACTTCATGGAATATCATAGAAGTACCGGTCTCAAAGGCTGAAGTTGATGCAGGAACTGTTAACCTGTCATTTGCATTAACAAAGAAAGATGTTTTGGCTCGTTTGGCTCCCCTCTCTTCCCTCTCCGTTTACACATCTGCCAACATAACAGCTGTCCGTAACGCTGCAAATGAGACCGAACTGAATAATGCACTGAAGGCATTCGAGGCAAATATTTCCCTCTTCTGCCGCAGCGACAAATACCTAGTCGTTGGTGAATCTGCCTGTTCCTACGTAGCATCACCAACAGGTAATGAGGAAGTGATTCAGTTGGTATCCGCAGGCAGTGGTAATTTCTACCTCAAGGGTTATAAGTCGGAGAAATATGTAGGTGATGTTCAGATTAGCACTGCTATCAATACGGATGCAACACCCACAACAGCTTTCTACTTTGAGTCTTATAATGGTTATACTGTTGTCCGTCCAAATAATACTGGTTCCTATGATGGCTATCGTTATATCCACAATGGTGGTAGTGGCTGTGTTGGTTGGGAGGCAGCTGGAACCAATACCCAGCACACCATCCAAGAAGTAGATCCTTTCATAACAGGCATTTCGGAAGTCAACGCTAACAAGGCATACTACATCACTACCTATGATCGTGGTGCATGGATGGTTGAAAATAGCGGAACAGCCGTTACTTCAACGACTAAAGCTGGCTTTGCTCCTATGAAGGCAGATCCCAAACAGCAGTTTGCTTTCATTTCTCATGGTGGTAATTACTATCTTTACAGCGTCAGCGCTAAGAAGTTCGTCAGTAAGTCTGGAAACTACACGACCCTGACGGATGTTGCCGGTGATAACGTTACCCTCCTGACAGGCACAGGAGATACAGGCTATCCTACTGTAGTAGCTTTCCAAGACGGAACCTATCATGCAGGCATTTCTAATGGTTATAATCCTGCAGTAATTACGTTCTATAATAGCCTGACTGATGCCGGAAATAAAGCTAAAATCCTCGAAGTTGCAGACTTCGATCCGACTGAGGCCTTGGAGACATTCAACACTCAGGTAAATGTTACATACGAAGTTCGTGATGGTGAAACATTGATTGCAAGTGAAGTTGTTATGCAACCAAAGAATTCTGCCGTTTCCGTACCGGCATCGTTGCTCACCCAGACATTTGTCTATGACTATACTCCGAGTGGAACTATCGGCACAAGCGATTGCACTATAACGGTGGCTCGTACCAATAAAGCAGGCGTGGTTGCTACCCTTGCTGGCTTGAGTAATAATAAAGCCTACACATTGGTGACAGAGCGCGGTACTTTCACGACTGATAACGGAGAGTTGGCAAATACAGCGAAGAGCGGTTCAAACTATACAATTTATAATTTCGCCATTGTCAACTATGACAATGCCTATTATCTTTGGAGCGTTCAGGATGGTAAGTTCGTAGCAGGTAACGGAACTGCTTTGACAGATACCCCAACTGCCGTTACATTGAATGCACTTACAGGGCCTCTGTTCAAGTTCCAGAGTGGTTCTAACTATATGAACTGTAATCCTAACGGATGCAGTTTCGGTTCTTGGAGCACGACAGACGCAGGTAACTCGGTAGCCATAATCGAGGCAGCAGATTTCGATCCCACTCCTGTTATCAATGCTCTGACGAATTTGGCTTCCAGCGTAGTGGCTAATATCAAGCCCTTCTTCGATGCTGCTGGTTCTGACTTGTTCCAACTGAAGTCTTCCGTAGCTCAGACACACAATGCCACTTATACGGCAGCTTTGACAACGTGCAGCACAGCCACTTATGATGAGTTGTTAGCAGTCGTGAGAAATGCTGAGAACTTCAATCTTCCCCAAACGGGCAAGTTCTATCTGGTTAAGAACAACTACAATGGTAAGTATATGCGCGTAACGGCCAGCGGTACTCGTGGCACCGTCTTTGCAGACCTGACAGCGGAGGAAGCAGCCAAAGACGCATCGGCACACTTTACCTTCGTAGAAAATGCGTCTCATCTATATATGAGCACTCAAGGTGAGTATCTGAATTGGGTATATGGTAGGACTGATGGGTATGAAGGATTAACATCAACGAATTTCGACAAGTATGTTCATTTTGCAGTTACAGCTCCTGGCGTAGGTGCATTCTCCATCGCATATGGAAATGGCGTGGACAATTATGCTAATTATTTGGGCATTGGTTTCTATGCCCTTAAGAATACGGAGACAAAAGTAGTTGCAGGTAGTCCTACAGACCAGACCCATGAAATGGCTCAGTGGACATTCGAGGAAGTGTCAACGCTGGGTATTACGCTCAACGGTCCTATTGATGGTAGCTATTATGCAACCATCTGTCTACCATTTGATGCCACAATCACGGGCGCTTCCGCTTATACACTGACTGTCAATAATGCTAAATCAGCATTGACCATGACAGAGGTGACAGGTGAAGTGTCGGCAGGTACTCCTATTCTGTTGAAAGGTACATCTGCTTCGGCAACAGCCACTATTAGCGCTGCTTCTTCTTCAGCCATCTCTACGGAGACCGCTTTAACGGGAATTTATTTTGAAAAGGAAGTATCAGGCGACACTGATTACTTCCTTGGAAAATATGATGATAAGGTCGGTTTCTATCATTGGACTGGTTCGAAGCTTAAGGCTAACCGTGCATATCTCGAGGCTTCTAAGATTAGTGATGCAGGAGGCAATGTTAAGGGCTTTGCCCTCGATTTCGATTCTGTCGATGCCATCAAGTCGCTCTTCAATGGCGATGGTAATAATGTGTGGTATGACCTGAGTGGTCGTCGTGTGAACCAACCCACCCAGGGTCTCTATATCGTCAACGGCAAAAAAGTCATCGTAAAATAATAAATGAGAATAATGACCATTATGAAAAAGACATATATCATACCCCAAATGCAACTCATGGTAGTAGACTGTGAGTCGCTGATTGCAGATTCTGTGATTATAGGCGGTGGGACTACTGAAGACGGCGGCTGGGTTAAACAAGATGTTACCTCTACCACCCGAGACTCATACAACGTATGGGGCGACGACTGGAGCAAATGAGATTAGTGTAAGAGGTGAAGACCTCTGAACGATAATGATAGCCCCGGGGACTAAGGTCCGCGGGGCTTTTTCTTTTCATTGCACGGATACTCTCATTGTTATTCGACAGCGGAAAACACGGAAAAGAACGGAAATACACGGAAACTTCTTTCGCTACAGATGACACGGATTAAACAGATTCATGTCCTCGAGTGGTAGTTCAACGTTAATGTCAATATCAATTTCTGCGTCATCTGCGAGATCTGCGTGAGGCCAAAGTCAAGGTTCTTCAGACTCGCAAGCTCGAAGAAGCGTCGCAAGCACCGAGCAATCGTTAAGGTTGAGAGCGTTTAAAGAAAATTAACATGGATTAGGCGGTGCGCGAGAGAATTATGTTGTACCTTTGTGGACGTTGTTTAGTTGACGGCTGACAGTTCTTGAAGGGTCAAGCGTCGCAAGCGCCGAGTGGACAGTTTACAGTTTACGGTTTAGGATATACAAAATTGGAAAAGAAGATAATAATAGCGTTTTTGATGTTGGTGGCTTGGACTGTCAAGCCATTGGCACAGGAGTATTGTGGAACAACGGGAATGATAGCCGTTCCGACTGCTGAGACTGCGGAGGCTGGAACATTTCGCGGCGGTGCCTTCTTCCTCAACGATCATATCACTCCAGATAAGTTGGTGTGTGAGGGCGAGAAATACAATACAGGCGGTTATTTCATAAGCATAGCACCATGGAGCTGGGTTGAACTGTCGTATGCATGTACGCTTTTGAAGTTTCACAAGAATAAGGATGTTAATGAACCAGTGGGCTATTACAATGAAGATCGTCGCTTGAGTCTGAAACTACGTCCGCTGAAGGAAGGAAAATGGTGGCCGGCAATAGCTGTTGGTGCAGATGATATGCAACAGTTCTTTGAGAAATGGCTGGCGCAACACGGCAGTACGAATTATCAGAATGCTTACATAGTAGCGTCTAAGCATTTTGACATTAAGGGCTATGAATTAGCTGCACACCTTGGCTACAGGTATTTTGTCAACGACATGAACAGCAACCGACGGGGAGTCGTTGGTGGAGTTGCCTTCCGTCCCAAGTTCTATCGTGACCTGCGCGTGATGGCAGAGTGGGATGGGGCATATGTTAATGTTGGTGCCGACGTGCTCCTCTGGCGCCATCTGTACGTGCAGGCAGGCCTTACTAACGGCAAGTATTTTGTTGGCGGCCTGAGTTATCATTATACGATACATTTTTAGTTAAGAGTTAATGGCCTCTCTCCCCGCAACCCGTCCTCGACTTAGGAGATAAGTCTCGGTCGTTCGGGGCCGATTGACATTCAGTCAATCGTCTGTTTCCCTCACTACCCCTGTTAGGGAGAGGGCCTCGCTTCGCTCGAATGGGCTGTGGAAGCGCCGAGCGAAGGTTAAGGTTATTTTTTCATGACAATGAAAAATTCTTTCGCGTTATTCTTCGATATTGATGGGACACTGGTGAGTTTCAGGACGCATGGGATACCGGAGTCGACGATACGGGCTTTGACACTGGCCAAGGAGAAGGGGGCGAGGGTGTTTATCGCCACGGGACGACCGCCTGTAATAATCACTAACCTGGGGGCTATAGAACATCTGATAGATGGGTATATAACCACCAACGGCGCCTTATGCTATGTTGGGGATGAGATAGTGTGCTGTCAGCCTATTCCCAAGCAGGATGTGATGACGTGTGTGGAGGATGCCAGGGAGAAGGGGTATAGCCTCATAGTGGTGGGACGGAAGGATGTGGCGGTGATGGATGCCAAAGGGGATGTGGACCGCATATTCCGACAGATGCTGGCGGTGAAGGAGTTTGACAAGGCGGCGCCACTGGACGTGGTGCTGCAACAGGATATCCTGCAGCTGACGCCGTTCTTCGCACAGGACTACGAGCCTGAGCTGTTGGCGCGTATGCCGCATTGTGTGTCGGGACGATGGCATCCTGAGTTCACGGATATCACTGCCAACGGCGCCGACAAGGGCAAGGGCATTCTGGCGATGGCTCAACATGAGGGGTTCGATCCCAGCCATACCATAGCTTTCGGCGACGGCGGCAACGATACGTCCATGATCCTGCAGGCTGGTATAGGCGTGGCAATGGGCAATGCTATCGATGAACTGAAACAGCAGGCTGACTATGTCACCACATCTGTCGATGACGATGGGATACTCAATGCGTTGAAACAACTATTATTAGTTAAGAGTTCTTGAAGTGTCAAGCGTCGCAAGCGCCGAGCGAAGAGTTAAGAGTTAAGTCGGCTTTGCCGACAAACGTTCACTTTAACCTTAACCTTAACGGGCAGCGGAGCTGCAGTTAATAGTTAAGAGTTAATAGTTGGAACCCTAACCTTAAATTCACGCAGATATCGCAGATACCGCAGATTTAAACAAAAACAGGAAAAACACCAGGTGAAGAGGTGGCACTTCGTGCCTTGATGCTAATTCGTCAAGAGACTGCCAGAAAGCGAGCTTTCGCAGATCTCTTTACAACTTATCATCATTCATCCTGAATCACCTCTTCATCTGGAAAAAACACCGCTGCGCTGAAAAACTTAACTCACACAGAAATCACAGAATTTAAACTTAACGTTAACCTTAACGATAACCTTGACCGATTAAGAGTTTAGAGTTCAGAGTCAGTTTATAGTTTGAGTTAGAAATTAATAGCTAAGAGTTAATAGTTAGTAGCGCTGAGCGGAGAGTTGAGAGATAGAACGCTGGCGCTACTCACAGCTGGCTTTTGTCACGACTTGGCAATTCAAGCAAAAACTCATCTACATTCAGTGGCGTGATGACTTTAAAGGTGGCTTCAGGATAGGCAGTTGTGAAAGATGCTGGGCACTTAACATTCGCTTTGTGCTCATTCCACTTGAACTCATAAGCATGGAGCATACCATCCTCATCCTCCAAAAAGTCAAGTTCCTTCTGCTGTTGAGTACGCCAAAACCATACTTGAGTAAAACGATCAATGTCGTAATATAACCGCTTCATGCGTTCGGCGATGGCATAATTCTCCCATAAAGCTCCAACATCGTTGCGGTTCTCTACTTGAGAAAAATTGCCTATGACGGCATTACGTATGCCAAGATCCCAGAAGTATATCTTACGGCTACTCTTAAGTTCGTTTCGCAGGTTTCGACTGAAACTGCTAAGGCGGAAGATGATGTAGGACTTCTCTAGTATATCTACATAACGCTCTACAGTCTTGGAGTCTAGTCCTATTAACTGACCGACTTCATTGTAACTCACCTGGCTACCAATTTGGAAAGCTAGCGCTTGAAGAAGCTTTACCAACTTATCAGGTTTATTGATGCCTTCAAGAGAAAGAATGTCTCGATAGAGATAGCTGTCTGCCAGCTCTTTCAATACCACACGCTCCTGTCCAGGGGTACTGACAACTTCGGGGTAGTAACCAAAAACCATTCGATGTGGCAACAAACGCATTTCTTCTATGAGATTGGTATTGGCAACCATTTCTGCAAAGGTGACTGGGAACATGCGGAACTCTCGTTTGCGTCCTGTAAGCGGTTCATTGATTTTGCTGGCTAGCTCAAACGAACTGCTACCAGTTGCAATAACCTGAACCCCAGGCACCTGATCTGTAATCAGCTTCAAACGGAGTCCGATGTCAGCAATACGTTGTGCCTCATCCACTACTAGTATGTTGCTGTTGCCAAGAATGGTGCGGATGCGCGTGGAGGTCATTTGGCTGAAAAGAGACTGAACATCAACATCATCGCCATTTAACCACATCACATCTCTATGATCAGCCAACAATGTCGATAGCAGGGTAGATTTGCCTACTTGCCTAGCCCCCATGATGATGATGGCTTTTTGTGATCCTAGCAAAGGTCTGATAGCCTTTTCAAGAGTCCTTTTAATCATTATTTCTAACTTTTATTGCGGTGCAAAGGTAGGTAAACCATACGTGAAATCCAAGAATATTATAAGAAATTTGGATTTAAATCCGAAAATATTATAAGAAATTTGGATTTTATATGTATTTATGTCTAAATAAGTGGGGAGTGGGGGAGAGGGTCAGCGGAGCTGCAGTTAATAGTTACATAATGGCAAAGAAACTACCAAAAGAAAATGCAAAAACGTTATCTTGAAACTACGTTTTTTATAGAAAACGTTATTTTAAAAGCACGTTTTTATATAAACCTTGACCTTAACCTTAACCTTAATTGAAGGAACTGCGTTCCGGTGAGAGCTGCTTTCCAGCGGTTAGGGGTTAGAGCCCTTCGGGCGGTTAGGGGTTAGTTGCAACTTTAATCTTTAATCCTTAATCTTTAATCTTTATAAACCTTAACGTTGACCTTAACCTTAAACTTCGCTCGGCGCTTCCACAGCCCATTCGAGCGAAGCGAGGCCCTCTCCCTAACAGGGGAGAGCGGGGAGAGAGGCCCTTAACTACTAACTCTTAACTATTAACTCTTAACTATTAACTCTTAACTCTTAACTATTAATTCTTAACTCTTAACTCTTCTTTAAATCATAGGGCGGGAGCGAGGATGGAGGAGAGGGGCATGAGGTAGGTGTCGTATTGTGTTGCGAAGGGACGGAAGGGTGCGGGGATGTTGGCGGGGTCGAGAAATAGGCGGCGGAGGGGATAAGGTGTGTTGCCTGCCTGGGTGGGGTAGAGGTAGAAATCGCCGCTGACGGTGCCTACGTTCCTGGCAATGACAGGAAAGGCGGTGCGGGCGAACTTGGGACCTTGTCCTGACACGGCGGCGTTGTAGGTGAGGATGATGCCGCGGTCGGTTTGTTCGAAGCTGACATCAGCATTATCGCAAACGAGCAACACTCCATTGCCATTGGCATCGGTAAGCCAGGCGGCATCAACGCCCCTGCGGTTGCCCTCGAAATAGAGGTCGCCCTGTTGCATAGCCCAGAAACCATAGCGTCCGGCACGGAAGCGGCCTGGATAGGTGGGCATAGGGCCATTGCCTATCCATTGCACACGGTCAATATGAGGGTCGAGGAGGAAGGCGAGGCCCAACTCGGAGAGGAAGGTGTCGGAGGAGTCGGGCGTCAGGGCGAAGGTGTAGTGTATGCCATCGCCCACTGCCTCGGTAGTGATATGAGTGTGGATAGAGCCAGCCTTAGTGCCGTCGGCGGACAGCGGCTGTATGTATTTCTCAATGCGCTTGTCGGCGACTTTAAGCGTCTCGGCAAGGGTGGGCTTACGTCCGCAGCGGATGAATAATGGATAGCCTACTTCTCTCTCGGAGGGAGTGGAGGTGGCGGCGAGCCGAAGGGCCTTTAAGCGCGAGCCATTCCGAACGAAAGGAATGGATTGGCGGTTGAAGATACGTGAGTGGTGATCGCTTATCTCTATGTTCAACAGACAGATTATGGAAGTGTCGGGAAGGGCTGGTAGAATGAAGGGATGGGAGACGGTATTGTGCGGTGGACAATAGGGTGAGAATGTGCCGCTGTCGATGGTGTCGCGGTCGGCTGTGACAGTCCAATGGAAGGTGATATTGTCCTTGAGGTTAAGGAAATCGAAGCGGTTGCGTATGTGAAGGAGTATGGTGTCCTGACCTTCACGGAGGGTGATAATGCTGTCGGTGATGGCGGCCTGGGCGTAGTTGTGCTGTAGCTCGTAGTAGTTTGGCAAAGGAGTGCGATCGGCATATAGGAGGCCGTCGGTGCCTTTGGAGCCCTGCATAGAATAATAATGAGTCCCCGACCCCTTCCCCTCGCTGTGGAGGGGTGATTGGGGGTTGAGGATTACGTGTTCTTCGTAACCGTAATAGTTGTTTGAGTTTGTTGAATTAGATTCTGTGTAGTCGGGTGTAAAAGATTCCTTGTAGCTGAATGTGGGCAGACTGTCGCTACTCATCTCACAACCTTGATCTACCCACTCCCAGACAGAGCCGCCGGCGATACCAGGTGTACGTTCGATGAGTTCCCATTGGCGGTCGTGGTCCTCGAAGGAGATGCCGAGAGTGTGGAGGTACTCGGTAAAGATTACGGGACGGTCGGCACGCTGATAGAAGGTTGCTATCTGGTTGGTGGAGGGATAATGTGGAGCGTAGATATCCGCCACCTTGGGGAAATCGTAGTTGAACTTACGGAAATAGCTGCCGACCTGTGGGTAACAGATGGGACGTGATGGGTCGAGTTCGGACTTCACGTAGTGGCCCAGCTGTATGCATATATCAGTGAGTGGGTTCTCGTTGCCAAGGCTCCATATGAGCACCGATGGGTGGTTCTTGTCGCGACGTATGGTGGCCTGTGCGCGCTGCTGCAGCACGGGATAGAAGGTGCTGTCGGAGAGGTTCTTGTCGCCATAGCCGAAAGGCACCTCGTCGATGATGTAGAAGCCTAATGAGTCTGCCAACTCATAGAAACGCGGCTCGCGTGGGTAGTGTGACGTTCGGATATAGTTGACGGATGCCTCCTTCATCAAGCGCATATCCTTTAGCGTGAGTTCATCAGAGATAACTTTAATGGTACGAGGGTCTGTGGCATGTGAGGTGACGCCCCGCAACTTGATAGGCTGACCGTTGAGTTTGAGGACGTTGCCTTCGATTGTCAGTTCGCGGAAGCCGAACTTATGCTCGAAGGTCTGAAGCGTCTTGCCGCGTTGCTTTAAGGTGGTGCGGAGGGTGTAGAGATAAGGAGTCTCGGAGGACCAGAGTAAGGGGGTGTGCACACCAATGCAGCCAGCCACTAACCCCTCCCCATGGAGGGGAGATGACGCGAGTTTAGAGGTGGTGCGATAAGTTCTCAGTCTTTTTGCATCCTTGGCCACCTCACGGTTTACCACTCCCCTGTGTAGGGATGGGCTGATGATTTCGTAGGTGACGGTGGTGTGCTTGTTGGCATTTGCCACTCGTGTGTCGATGGTTACCTCGCCAGTATTCCTGGTGTGGATTGTGAGGTCGGCGAGGTGAGTGGCGGGCACTGCCATGATGGTGACGTCGCGGAATATGCCATTGGGAACCCAGTCGTCGTTGTAGTCGAAGTCGCTGCCCGGGAATTGCGATATGACGCGCATTGCCAGTTGCTCGTTGCCGCCGCACAGAAGGTCGGTGATGTCGAACATCGCCGTGTTGTAAGCCGAGCGCCATGAGCCAGCCTGACGGCCATTTATCCAAAGGTCGTAGCCATAGAGCACGCCGTCGAAACGTATCACTATGCGCTTGCCTTTCCACTCGGCAGGCACAGTGAACGACGTGCGGTAGTAGCCTGTCAGCGGCAGAGCTCGGTCGTAGCTTGGCTGGCAGAAGCCATATGCCTCCCAACAACCTGGCACGGGTATCTTACGCCAAGTGTCGTCAATGGCCGGCACGGCGAGGTCGTTGGCAATACCCTCGACGACCTTGAGGTTCCATGTGCCATTGAGCGACCGCTTCATGGTAGGGTCGGTGACGGGCAGTATGCCTTGGAAGGCATCCTGTGCGGTGATGCTGGCTACTGCCAGTTGGCATACGAGTAGTGACAGGCTAAGCAGGCGAAGAAGGTTCATGGCTGATGTTCACTCTGGGATCTTATGGTACTTCAAATCTATCTTTGTGTACTTGCGCGAGAAGGATGACGGGTCGGAGGATGACACACGTCCGGAGTTGCAGTGTTCGAAGAGGCCGAGGGGCTCGGTGAGGGGCTCTCCGCCTTGTTTGTAGACGGTGCCGCTGGGCGCGTTGGGTATAGATGCCGCTTCGCGCAGGTATTCATCGCAGTAGTTCAGGCTTCCGAATTCCGGCCATTCGCCTATGATGATGTCCATTGCCACGGCATCGCATGCCAGTTCGTCCTGCGAGACGATGAGCGAGCAAGCCCAATCGCCGCCGAAGGGTTCCTTCATCCATTTGGGGTTAGGCGCTCCGTTTACGTCGCGCGAGCCGTAGGTGCCGTCGATGATGAAGAGCAGTGCTTTCTGTCCCATATCCTTGTGGGCAATCCAATCCACGAATGTCTTGTACTGCGGCTTGCCGTTGCGCTTGTCCTGGGAGATGTTGTTGTGGGCATTCTGACGCCAGAGCAGGTTGATGTCGGTGGCGCCGTACCAGTTCTTCGACGTGAGAGTGACGCCAGGTCCGGAGTGCGTCTTGAGCAGTGCGGAGTTGATGAGATAGTCGGCATCCACTATGCAGCGTGCCAGTCCGCGTGCCATCTTGCCGTTGTCGGTGCTGTAGGTAATCTGTTCGGGGTAGTATTCACATTTCTCGCGCCCATTGCCCCCGAGGTTGTCGATGATGCGCACGAGTGGAAATTCGCGGTGCACCTTGTTGAAGATTGAATCGGTGATGGCGCGACTGGGTTCACAGATTATGATGTCCTGCTGGCGTATTCCTGCATCATGCACCATAGAGCGCACCAAGGCAAGGGTTACGAACGGCGATGAGTTGAGTTCGATAGTGTCGTGGTGCGTGATGGCATTGTTCATATTGAGCTTCACGGCTATCGTCTCGCCTTTTCTGTAGCCTCGGTTGCCACGTTTGTGTGTCTTGTTGAAATGGCTGAACAGAGCCTGCCACGCCTTGCGGGCGGTGGGTTCGCCGGTGAGTTGGACGACAGCCTCCTTGACCATGGCATCGGCCTTGGCCTGTGAGTTCCAACGGTCCTCAACCCATAAGCCGCTCTTGCCGTCCCATTGGGCTACGCCGGGAGCATGTATCCACGCCACACGTCCAGCGTGTATGCCGCGTCCGATGCCGAGCGGATGATTAGGCTCGGTGCAGAGCTTAGGTTGCGGGCTGTTGCCGAACTCGCCGAAGAACAACCTGTCGCGGTTGACAGCGTCGCTTAGCAGCTGGATGGTGGTCGACGGTCCGAGGTCGGGGTCGCGCCACGCCCTTAACTGCCACACCACGTTGCCATCCTTGTCCACTTCGATGGCCTGCACCGGAGCGTTGAGGGTGTCCATAGGCTCCTTGTTCCATTCGTTGTACCAGTTGTTGATGATGTGGTTGCCGTTGGCCAGCCGTACGGTTTTCTGGGGCTGCGTGATGCCATACTGTGTGGAGTTCATCTGCCAGACGACCTGTCCCTGCCGGTTTATTTCCTGAATGAGGCCCTTGCGCCCTGTGATGAGGAGGTTGCCGGTCTTTGGAATCTCCTGCACCGACCACGGCAGGAAGCCGTCCCAGCGGTCCACCTGTTTGCCTGTGGAGGTAAATTCATGAATGCATCCTAATGCCATATTTGCCACGAGGAGCGTGCCGCGGCTGGAGAGGCGTGCATTGCGAAACTGTCCGTGGACGGAGCCTTTCGCGGCCGTGGGCACCTCGAATTCGCGCACTATGCGACAAGCGGGAATCTCGATGACCACGACCTTGGCTGGTTGGCCGTTCTGTACAAACACCACATGGGATCGACCTATGGGCTGTGCGGTGTGAATCTCAGTGCCCGAAGGCGCTTCGTACTGCCATACGATATCGCCGTTGCCGTCCACTTCAGCTACGCCGTATTGATGTGCCATGATGATGTGGCCGTCGGTCATCCGCACAGCATCGCTTATCTCGCCGCGGCCCTGGGCGTTGTAGTAGGTCCATGCCACCTTGCCGTCGCGCACGATAAACATACGCTGGCGCTTGCTTTGCCCTGCGTAGAAGAAATCGTGGCGCGCGAGGCTCTCGTCGACAGGCGTCTGTGCCACGGCAGAGGTGAGCGTAGCACATAGCAGTGCAAGTGTGAGGTATCGGGTTTTCATAAGTCGTGATGATGTTTTCGTTAAGCAAAGGCTACGTCAACGCGACGCAGCCCTTGCACAATTACTAACCTTATTATCAACTACTTTACTAAAACCTTTCGTGTTGAGCCATCGGACATGCGGATGATATTGACACCACGCTGCATCCGGCTCTGCTGGCGGCCATCCAGGCTATAGATGAGGATGGGCGCCTTGGCGGCAGCGCTGACAGCGTTGACTGCAACAGGTTCCTGCGAGCCAAGATAGTAGAGGTGGAAGTTGTCGATATATATCCAGTCCTGAGCTATTGTCGTTTCGGGGTTTTTGAACACACCGAGCTGAACAGGGCCGTCGGTGTAGTGGAAGACCACGGAGTTATCATTGTAATAACCTGCAGCGAAGTACTTCTGTACCGATGCTCCGCTATTGGGCACGTATACGGTGCCGAGTTCGGTGGTGTTGCGTTGCATGCCTCCGAGATCCAACTGTTCGGTGGTGTACTGTCCTTCAGCAAACCAGCTGTAGAGCTTGGTGTTTGTATCGTTGGCGAAGAGGTAGCCGTAGACATCGAGTGTGCCTTCGTTGAAACGCTTCAGCGTCTCATCGGCTGTGCCGGTGCGGAAGAGGCCGTCGGCAGTGAGCTTCCAATAGCCGTCGCGCAGGCAAGGCAGTTCCTGATAGAAACGTGCACCGCCGGTGTTCCATATCTCGTAGCCGCCGTTGTTGCTTTCCACGTTGCCCTGGTCGGGTTTCTCCAGTTCGAGCACCCATCCTCTCGGTGCAGTGCGGTTGGCAGATGTTGCGGATTCAAAGTCGGCGTTGACGAGCAGGCCTGTCATGTCGATAGGATTATCCTCGCTTGCTGCATCGAGTTCGGTGTTGCTGAGCAAGAAGCGGAAGAAGGCGTCGGGCAGGTCGGCGATATAATCCTTCAGTTGCTGGAGGGTCTTGATGCCCTTGCCTTCGTTGACGATGCACTCGTCGATTTCCTCGAGCAGGGCGGGGTACACTTCGTCGGTGTAGTCGCCTACGAGTTCCTGGTCGCTATATGACACTGAGAGGTCAACCAGTTCGTTGAGCAGCTGATGTTCTTCTTCGGCCAGTGCCAAAGCCTCGTGGAGCTGTTCGATGGCAGCATTCTTGGCCTCGAGATTGTCTGCAGCCAGAGCCTCGTTGCCCTTCTGCACGGCATCGGCCAGGGTATTGACCACCTCTTCTACGTTGACACTTTGGGCTTCTGCTTCCACCTTTTCAATGAGTTCCTGAATCTCTTCGTTGAGAGCTATGAGGAGTACCTCGTTGTTGGAACCATAGTAGTAGAGTCGGAAGGCAGACCAGATTACCCAGTGCTTGGCAGTGAGTAAATCCGTGCCCACTATGCCCACGCGGAGTGAGCCGCCGTCCTTGGCGACGATGCCGGCAGCACTTACGAGAGTTTTCTCAGCGCGTTCGGCGGCGTCGGGATTGTTGAGCAGGTTGTAGAAACTCATCTGCGAGTTGGGAACGAATATCTGCGAACCGTCGACGGCGTTTACGGCAGCGTAGTCGGTATCTGTTTCAGGCACAGCGAGTTCGACTACGTTGACCAAATCACTCTTGGTGTTGCCTGCATAGAGGTAAGCATAGCCACCTTCGGCGAAGGCGCCGGAGACATAGTTGTCGTAGTTGGGCTGGTTCTCGCCGATACGTGTGAAGGCGTGAGTCTCGATAACGTATTTACCCATGGGCAGATCCGTGAATTCGCGATATATCTCGAACGGGAACTTGTCCCATACCTCGGCAGTGCTATAGTTGGTCTTGAACTGTGAGATACCTCCGGGATTCATCCATACGGGGTTGTCGGCAGGATAACCGCCTGCGAAAGAGGTCTGAGCGGTGCCGAATTCGTAGCTCATGTGTGGGAAGAGGAGGGTAATCTCAAACGGTTCACGCAACTCCTCGCCACTGGCAGCCAGCTGGTTGAAGATGGCGCCGACCTTCTCGGCCAACAGAGCGGGATAGCCGTTGATGGCATCGTCAATCTCGGTTGTAGCAAGCGTACCATTGTCGTGGCCAGCCTCAAGCTCGTCGATAAGACCTTCGATAGTTTCAACGATAGGTTCGCAGTAGGCCTTGGTTTTGTAGTTCTCCATGTCGAGGTTGGCCGTCGTCAGGAACTGCTCGAGACGTTGGTATGCGGCAATTGAAGCCTGCATCTCAGTGCGAGCATTCTTAAGGGTGGTGAAGACACTGGTGTAGGTATCAGCCTTGGCAGGATCGGCGCCTGCTTCGATGAGACTGAGAGCTTCGTCGGCAGCTTGCGTCAACGCATCCTCAACAGATTTCTGTACAGCAGAGTAGTCGCTCTCGAGAACCTGTTTGCTGATGGCATACTCACCACGCAGTGCGGTGTATGATGGCGGTGTCTGGCTGGGACCGGCAGCCACGAGGCGGAAGTTATCGGCAAGAATCCAGTTCAGATTGGTGTTCTGAATCATAAGACCTACGGTGATACTGTCGACCTGGTCAATATCGAATTCAAATTCATAGTGAAGAGGAACGCGGTTGAGGTTGCCGTCGCTGTCCTCTACGATGCCAGCCTTGACGATGAAGTCGCTGAGTACCACTATGCCGCCGTCGGAATAGTATAGATATGCGCCCGTGTAGTTGTCGGGGTCAATGTAGTTGTCGAGATCGTCCTCGCCCGACTGGTGCTGTGCCATAGCATCGCATGAGAGTCGGTAGTGGCCCGAAGGTAGACCAAAGATAGTCTGGCTGATGGTGCCATCGTTGAGATGTCCGGGAGCGGGCGTCCATGCTTCTATGAACTGGTTCACCTCGATATCCTCATCAGCGTTGACGTAGATATTGTTGGCCTGATAGCCCAGATTCTGGCCCATTCCGGCCGTTACTTCCCATCCGTTGATGTTGCCTGTGTTGAAATCGGGATTCTGCAGCAGGTACTTGGTGAGGTCGATAGGATTGGTAACAGAAGAATTCTTGGATGCATAAACTAACATCTGTTCGCGCACGCTGGCACGCAAGGCTTCGGCCGTAGCGTTAATCTCGTCGAGCGTGCTCTCGGGGTTGTTGTACACGGCTCCGGGTTCGGCGGTATCGGCGCCGCACATATCGGCATCGCACAGCAACTCATAGAGCAACAGGCGAGCACGGTAGATGGGCAGAGCCTCCTGATATGCAGCGAAGTCAATGTCGTACTGCTCTTTGAGTGGTTGGAACGTTTCATTATATTCATCAGCCAGCTCCTTAAAAGCTTCTACATCGACATCGTCGACAGGGACGAAGATCCAATCGATGCCCTGTGTGTCCTCGGTACCGTTCATGAGGGCGGGCTTGCCGGCACCTTGGTCGTACATAAACTGATTGCCTTCCTTGTTGAAGTTGTTCATGCCGGGATACGACATTATGCGATACACATTCCCGACCTTGACAAACTGCCAATACCAGCAAGCCTGACTGCGACGGTCCACCTGTCCCGTTTCCTCGGTCTCGCGGAACAGGTATTTATCTGTTACGGCATAATTCTCGCGCATGGCGCCGCTGGGAGTAGGACCAGTGAAGTAGAACGTGCCATTGAGGCGCATCTTGACGCCGCCGGGATAGGCCGCATCACCTGCATCCTCTATCATTATCTGCATGTAGGGCGTCATATCCTCGCTGACGCTAATCTGAGTAGCCCAGTTGTTAGCAGCGGTAAGAAACTGTCCGCTACCTACGCTGCGGATGTAATAGGCATTGCCGACTTCGGGATCAGCGCCGTCGAGTTCGGGATATTCGATGTCCGGGAAAGTGGGACGTTCCGGCTTGGTGGGCGGTACCCACGACTGAGCCATTGATGACAGCGTGAATGCTGCAAGTGCAATCACCGCTGTTGCTTTTTGTAGAAGATGTCTCATAATGATATAAATTTTAGGTTGAAAAAAGGATTTCCAACACAAAGGTAATTAATATGTAAAGGTGGTCAACGCACAGAAATCAGTCAAAGAGCATTCATTTTTTTGTCATGATGAAAAAAAGTATGTTTTTTGCTCATTTCCTAAACGTTTTTCCGACCTTTTTACGTACTTTTGCAGCGGAAGAAGATAAAAATGTTTCTATTATGAAAAGACTTATTTGCTTAGGACTGGCATCATTATTTGCGCTCATGCTATTTGCTCAGATTGGAACGCGTTTCCCTTCGGAGCGTAAAGTAATCAACGACCCTAAGACTGGAATAGAATTGGTATTCCTGACAAGTAAAAGCGGAACGGGCGATTCCAAGATCTATCAGACCCATAACCAATGGACGTCCGACGGCAAGTGGGTAATCTTCCGCTCAGACCGTGTCAAGGGCGAAGCGATGGCCGTGAACGAGGAAACGGGCGACATAGTGCAAGTGACAGAAGGCGGCTACACGGGCATGCTCTGCGTGGCGCGTAAGTCCATGCATCTATACATCATGCGTGTGGCTAAAGATAAAAAAGGTACGCGCACGGGAATGGAAGTAGTGGAGATTGATTTGGATCGCCTGTTTACCGATTCGGAGGCCGGCAAGCTTAATAAGAAAGATGCCTACGAGCGAATATGCGGCGTCATCCCTGCAGAGATGTGCAGTGAGGGTGACATGGCACTCGACGGTAGCGAAGAGATGGTCTATTTCCGTCTGGATAAGGAGTTCGCACGCAAATATCCCATTGCAGAGCAGATATCACCAAATTTCGGGCCGCGCAATATGGGAGCCGGCCCTGGAGGCATAGGCAAGATGGACCTCAAGACAGGAAAGAGCGAGCCGGTAGTGGCCGTTCACTTCAAGGTGGGACATATTCAGGGCAATCCATGGCATCCCGGTGAGGTGATCTTCTGCTGGGAAACAGGAGGTAAGGCTCCGCAGCGCACGTGGATATGCAATGCCGACGGCACAGGTCTACGTCCCATCTACCGCGAGACGGAGCACGACTGGGTGACTCATGAGGCTGTGATAAGCGAGGATGAGTTGGTTATTGCAATCATAGGCCACAGACCAATCAATAGGGGAGAGCAGAAGAAGATAGACGGGTTGGAGTCCTTCGCCACCTCCGACGACTGGGGACCTTCGGGTACCAAGGAGTACGCCACGGGCATTGCCGTGGTGAATATGCGTACCCACGAGCTGACGTTGGAAGGACAAGTGCCAGGCGATAATTTCTGGCATGTAGCAGGTTCGCAGGACGGACACTGGGTGGCAGGCGACGACTTTGCCCGTGAGTTATGGCTCATCGACCGCCATACCGGTGAGCGCATCCTGCTCACTGCCGGACACAAGACCACGGCACGCGACCATGTTCACCCAACCTTCAAACCCGACGGCACGGAAATAGAGATTCAATCGGCCATGCTCTCGGAGGATGGACGTTCGATGAATATATGTGTGGTTCGCTTGCCCAAGTATCTTGTGGACAGGTATAAGAGGTAGAAGACCGTTCAAACACGAATCATTAAGACGAAATGGGAACGACGACGGCATACAAGGCAACGTGGTGTACAAGGTGCTTTTTGCCCTTGTTCATGTTTGCCTTATTGCCTTTCAGCTCGTCAGCCCAGACTGCCAAGACCGCTGAAGCAGTGTACGACGTACATAATTTCGGTGCAGTGGGCGACGGCATACATATTGATTCGCCTGCCATAAACGCAGCCATAGAGCAGGCTGCACACAGCGGCGGTAAGGCTACGGTGGTGCTGCGTGGTGGTACGTTCCTCTGCTACAGCCTGCATCTAAAGAGCAACGTGACGCTTCGCATCGAAGGCGACGCCGTGCTGAAAGCTGCTGCTCCAACGGAAACCGAGGGGTACGACGAGGCTGAGCCTAACGGCTCACAGTATCAGGACTTCGGCCATAGTCATTGGCACAATTCGCTCGTTTGGGGCGAGAAGCTCCATGACGTAGTGCTTGAAGGTGACGGGCTCATCGACGGCACCGACGTGCTGACACGCGGTGGTCAGCGCAAGAGTGCCAGCGGACAGACCACCGCCAATAAGGCTGTGGCGCTGCGCGATTGTCAGCGAGTCACCATCCGTGGGCTTCGCTTTCTCAACTGCGGGCACTTTGCCTTGCTGCTGACGGGAGTAGACAATCTGCTGATAGAAGATGTAATGGTCGACAGCAACCGCGACGGCATCGATATAGACTGCTGCGAAGACGTGACGGTACGTCGTTGTAGAGTGAATACCATAAACGACGATGCCATAGTTCTGAAATGCTCTTATGCTCTGGGATGGCCGAAACCGACTCAGCACGTAGTGATAGAGGATTGCCACGTGAGCGGTTTCGATGTTGGTTCGTTGCTTGACGGTACTTGCACGTCACTCACCGCCAAAGCCCCCGATGGCGACGGGCCTACAGGTCGCATCAAGCTCGGAACAGAGAGTAACGGAGGTTTCAAGCACATCGTAATTCGACGCTGCACATTCACACATTGTCGTGGGCTGGCATTGGAAACGGTAGACGGTGCACCTATGGAGCACGTCAAGGTAGACAATATCAAGATGCACGACATTTGCAACGCGCCTATATACATTCGTCTGGGCAGTCGGCAACGGGCACCTGAGGGTTTCCGTCATTCCACCGTCAGCGACATCAGCATAACCAATCTCAGCGCAACAGATGTCGACAGCCGTTATGCCAGTCTGATTATGGGAACCGAAGGTCACAGGATAAAGAATGTGCGGCTAAGCGATATCAACGTTCAATACCGAGGTGGTCTGACATTGACTGACGTAAAGGAGCAACGGGGCACTAATCCTTTTTTCTTCGCCGGCAGCACTCAGGCTTCAGTCAATCGAGGCAGCGAACGAGACGGCTATCCGGAGCCCTCGGCTCACGGCATACAACCAGCCTGGGGGCTCTCTATCAGTCATGCCGAGAAGCTTAGGCTGAAGGACATACACATGACTACCCTGCGCCACGATGAGCGACAGGCTGTTTTCACCTTCGACGTTAGTAAAGTGCGTTTCAAGCGCCTCACGACAATCAATCACGACTGATGAAGAAACTACTTTTCATATTACTGCTGTCGGCAAGCTCCCTGAGGGCGATGGACTATTTCCACAAGCAGATAAACGTAGCGAACGGCTTGTCAAATAATCAGGTGCTTTGCCTTGCTACCGACAACGAAGGCTATATCTGGGTGGGAACCGAGGCCGGACTCAACCGTATAGCAGCCGGCGTATGCACGCGTATGCACAGGCCTGAGCAGTGGTACCACGGAACGCGAGGCGACAGCGAGAAGGTGGTATCACTCCACTACGACGCACCAAGCAGCACCCTCTTCGTGGGCACTGAAAGCGGGCTCGATATCGTAGATAGTCGGACAGGTGCCTACCGCCTGAATATCCTTGGCGACAGTCTGCTCAATTTCAGTGTACAGGATATAGCCACCGACCATCGCGGAGGCGTATGGCTGTTCTACGACAATGGTCAGGTGCAGCACCTGGACTGCGCAGATCTAAAGGTCGCAACGTCGCCTGTGAGATTCGAGAAGGGATGCCGCAGCGGACTCGACGACGGCAAAGGACATCTGTACATAGGCCACAGCAAAGGCGGCATGAGCATAGTGGATTATAGCACTGGTAAATCGAAGGCCGCCTTCGTACACGAACACGGTAACAGCCGGAGTATACCAGGCGACAACGTGCGACGTATCTTACAAGACAGCCACGGCCGCATATGGGTAGGCACAGACCACGGCTTGGCACTCTTCAATCCTGCCGCCGCCACTTTTCAGGAGGTACGCCATGCCGACACTCCTTACGACGATAACGTGTTCGACCTAATGGAGATGAACGACGGCCGATTGCTGGTGGCCATGGATGTGGGCGGCATCGGCATCGTTGACAGCCGCGCTTTGGAATACACCGAAGATGCGCCCGTTGAGTTGTCGTCGCTCAACACACGTTGCTTGCTGCTGGATCGCCATGGCAACGTTTGGGTGGGTAGCCATAGCACTGGCATCGATTTCCTCTCGGACAAGGAAGCTCTCTTCCACCAGCTGCCTTATAGAAACACCTCAGGACGTAGGCAAGCCGTGAATGCCATCACGGCCGACGGCCAGGGCCGACTATGGGTTAACGGCGAGGACGAGTTGAGCCTGTGGCAGGACGCTACGTGTCTGGGGTCGTGGCCTATCAGCGGACTGCGCAACCGTGCTCACTCCTTTGCAAGAACCATGATGGCCGACCGTAAGGGACGGGTGTGGATGGGTATGGAGGACGAGGGCGTCATACGTTTTGACCCTCATACGCAGCGATTCGAACGAATAGATATCGGCTATGACGCTCCTGACATACATAGCTTCTTCGAAGACGACGACGGCAGCGTATGGATAGGCAGCCAATTCGGGATATGCGTCTACCGCGACGGCATAGTCAGTCATGCCGATAATATCGACGACATAACACGCAAGGCACCTGTCACCAGCTTCATCAGATTCGGCAAGGTGATGCTGATGGCAACGCAAGGCAATGGCGTGGTTCTTTACAACACCGACACTGGCACTAGCCGACAGTTGCATATGGCCGACGGCTTGCCCACTGAGAATATCAATCAGGCGTTACCCGACGGCAACGGGGGTTTTTGGCTTGCCACGAACAAGGGAATCGTACTCTTGTCGGACATCACCAACAGCGCTAAGGTCCTTTGCTTCGACGACCGCCATGGATTGGCAGATAACCAGGTGCAGGCAATAGCCATAGACCGGCAGGGTCGTCTGTGGGCCAGCACCTTCACGTGCATTTCATGCCTCGACCATTCGGCAGAAAGAGGCCTGCTGCCAGCGGCAAGCGCTAACGATAAGGAGTGGCATTGTCACAATTTCACCGGCCATGCGCAAGTGTCCACCGGCGGCTTTGTGGCAGGGTCCGTAGCGCAGACAGCCGACGGACAGATAGCTTTTGGCTCGTCGGGCGGAGTATGTTTTGTACGTCCTGACCTTTACGTCGTAGGCTACGAAGCCGTACAGCCTAAGATAGCGATATGCAATATCTATCAGCCTACAGCCGAAGGAACAGCCACCATAGGCCTGTTTCCCGGTACCGACGGACGAATAGAACTGACTCACAGACAGAATACTTTGCAGATTGTGGCCACGGTGGATAACTACGCTCAGTGGGACTTCGTGGATATGGCTTACAAGATGAAGGGGTTGGAGGACAAGTGGTACGATATGAACGACATGATGGAAGTGTCGTTTCGCAGTTTGCCGCCAGGCCGATACACATTCCTGCTGCGTGCCAAGTTGAAAAACCAGAATTGGGATTCGGCCAGCGAGACAAAGCTCGCTATAGTCATAGCGCCGCCCTTCTGGCTCTCATGGTGGGCATGGCTGATATATGCCATAGCGGCTGTCAGCACATTATGGTATATGTCCAAGTCCTACAAACGCCATCTGGCTCTACAGAACTCTTTGGAACTGGCACGGCGCGAGGGCATTCAAAAACAAGAACTCAACGAAGAGCGACTACGCTTCTTCACTAATATCACGCATGAGCTGCGCACTCCGCTGACACTCATTCTGGGACCGCTCGAGGACCTTGCGGCCGACAGTACACTCTCCACAGGCAGCCGACGTAAGGTGGAACTGATAAACCGTAGTGCAGACCGTCTGCGCGACCTTATCAACCAGATACTCGAATTCCGCAAGACGGAAACACAAAACCGACGCCTCACGGTGGCCAAGGGCGACATCGGACAGTTTGTGAGGGAGATGGTACTCAATTACAAGGAACTGAACCGCAACAGCAACGTGGAAATAAGATACCGCCAGCAAGGTAACCTTCCGGCCGTGTATTTTGATTCCGAGGTAGTGTCCACTGTGGTCAACAACCTGCTTTCCAATGCAATGAAATATACCGAGAAGGGTAGCATCGACGTGGCGGTGGAAACAAACGACGAGCAGCAACTGCTTATTCGTGTTGCCGACACAGGTCACGGCATATCAGCCGAAGCACTGCCGCATATATTTGACCGATATTACCAAGCGAAAGGTGAACATCAAGCTTCGGGCACGGGAATCGGACTGGCATTGGTCAAAGCCTTAGCCGACCTGCATGAAGCGCAGATAGCGGTTCAGAGTCAGGAGGGACGCGGATGTGAGTTCACGCTGGCATTATCTGTCCACAACACATACCCCAATGCATTGCACAAAGAAGATGCACACACTGATACGCCAACCTTGAAAACAGAGAAACACAACGAAGGTGAGCCGGCTGAGGAGGAGCGTCCACAGCTGCTCATCGTCGAGGATAATGACGATATCCGTCAGTATATCGTTGAAGCCTTGTGCAACGACTATCGGATTCTGGAAGCCAGGAACGGACTGGAGGGAGCTGCTTTAGCCAATGAGCATCTGCCCGACCTGATTGTCAGCGATATAATGATGCCTCAGATGAACGGCATTCAGATGACGCATCAACTCAAGGACAGCTTACAAACAAGCCACATCCCAATTATTCTGCTCACCGCTAAGGATACCGACGAGGACAAGGAAGAAGGCTACGACAGCGGTGCGGATTCATACCTGACCAAACCTTTTACCGCCAAACTCCTTATCAGCCGAATAAGAAATCTTCTGGCAAACCGTCGTAGGCTCGCAGAACAACTAAGCAGTAACGGTGTTGAAAGCCTCGCCGTTGACCTTTCATCACCGCAAAACACCCTCAGCCGTCTCGACCATGACTTCCTTGTACGACTCGATGCCATAGTACAGGAGCATATCATGAAAACCGATATCGATATGGGATTCCTTACCGACAAGATGGCAATGAGCCACAGCACTTTCTACCGCAAGATAAAGGCGCTCACAGGCCTTACTGCCCAGGAGTATGTGCGCAAGCAGCGCCTTCGTCATTGCTATAAGCTGCTACAAAGCGGTGATTACAATGTCACTGAGGCCGCTATGATGACAGGCTTCAACCAAATGGCTCATTTCCGCGAAGTCTTCAAAAAGGAATTCGGTGTACTGCCATCTGAAGTGGCGAAAAAGGGAACGGTAGAGTAATACCTTTGTGCCAAGTGCTATGTTGTTGCCAATGCTTTTGCCCTTTCAGGCCGCTCAACACAAATTGCGAATCTTAAAGCCTGCCATCGAGAATGCTTAGCTCGGTGGCAGGCTTTGTGATGAAATACCTATGTGGGTATCTGTGTGGGTTATGCCTTCAGTTCGTCGGGCACTACGGGCATGGCGCCGTTCTGAGTGCAGACGAAGGCACTGACACGGACAGCGGTGCGGTGGGCTTCGGGCACGGACTTGCCATTGAGGATGCTACCTACGAAGGAGCCTGTGAAGGAGTCGCCGGCGCCTACGGTGTCGGCCACCGTGACCTTAGGAGTCTCCTGGAACGATACTGCACCGGGGGTGAAGACGTAGGAACCGTTGGTGCCGCAAGTGAGCACGAGCATGTCGAGGTTGTACTTGCCCAGGATGAGCCAGCACTTGTTCTCGATGTCGAGACCAGGATAGCCGAACATACGACCGATGAGCACGAGCTCCTCGTCGTTGATCTTTAGGATATTGCAGCGACGGATGCTCTCTTGGATGATTTCCTTGGTGTAGAACTGCTGGCGCAGGTTGATGTCGAAGATCTTGAGGCAGTCGTCGGGTGTAGCGTCGAGGAACTTCTGTATGGTGGTACGGCTTACGATGTTGCGCTGTGCGAGCGAGCCGAAGCAGACGGCACGACAGTTGCGGGCTATGGCAGCGATATCATCATCGAACGGAATATTGTCCCAAGCTACGTTTTCCTTGATGTCGTAGGTGGGGATACCGCCCTCAGCAAGGGTAACCTGTACGGTGCCTGTGGGGTAGGGCACACGTGGCAGCAGGTCGTTTAGATTGTGCTCGCGCAGTGCCTCGATGGTCTCCTCGGCCAGTGCATCCTCGCCCAGGGCGCTGATGGCGATGGTGTTGTCGGAGCCCAGGAACTGTCCTGCATGGTAAGCGAAGTTGGCGGGTGCTCCGCCGAGTTTCTTGCCTTCGGGCAATACGTCCCAGAGGACTTCGCCAAGGCCTACTACAAATCTTTTCGTTTCCATTTAGTTGTTTCTTTGACGAGGTCGATGCCGGCCTGACTATAGCATCGATAAGGCCTCCTTCGGGATTGTGTTCAGAAATGAGATATGAAACAAGGGCTACGGTGTCATGAAGTCACCCATTACGGAGGCTTCCTTGTCCTCTTCGTCGAGTTTGAAGAGCATGAACTGTGGCTTCTCGGCTGTGCACGGCTCCCAGCCTAAAGCGTTATTCTCGCCATTAGGGTCACCGTATTTGGCGAAGTTGGTCCAGGCAGTGATCATCTTTTCAGAGAGGTCCCAGTCACCTTGTGTCCACGGTCGCCAGCAATGCTGGAGACTCTTAAATACAAACCAAAGGTCGCTGCTATGGAAGGCACCTTTGAGGCGGTCGGTGATTTCGGGGTGCTTGCCATCGTCGGGCAATGGGCGTGCGAACTCATAAGCCCATGCCTTGCGACCCTGTTCCTCTCTTACCTTGCAGAACTCTGCTATGCCAGGTCCCATTGACCCCATGTCGTTGAGCGTAAAACCAATCATATAGGGGACATCAGCTATGGTTCCTGCACGGGCTGCATCATCAAAGGTCTTGGTGCAGACATAGCCGTCGACGATGGGGCGCATCATAAGGAAGACATCGTCCTTGGTAACCATGTTATAGAGTTGCCCTACGGTGTACATGATTTCTGTGGAGGCATGGCGCAGCTTGTCCAGATCCGTGAGGCCAGCCCAGTCCATGACTTTCTTAGTGGTGGCTTCGCTCTCGGCCAAAGTTGGATTGTAGAAGAAGAAACGGTTCATAGGTGTGGCAGGCTTGGCTTCCTCGCCATCCTTGGGAGGTATATTCAGACCGCCGCCGCTCATGATGATTGCCTTATGGAAAAGGCCACGGGCTAAGGGTGATTCGCAAAGGGTTCGTACACTGCCGGCACCTGCACTCTGACCGAAGATCGTCACGTTGTCAGGGTCGCCTCCAAACTGAGCAATATTAGCTTTAATCCATTTCAGAGATTGTATCTGATCAAGGATGCCGTAGTTGCCGCTGACGTGGTTGGGACTTTCGGCTGACAACTCGGGATAAGTCATGAAGCCGAAGATGCCGAGGCGATAATTGATGGAAACCAACACAACATCTTTAGAAGCCCATTCCTGTCCGTCGAATTCGGGTTCCGAGCCCCAACCTTCACGATAACCACCACCATGAATCCACAGGGCCACGGGGAGTTTTTTGTCGACTTGTCCGGGTGCTTTAGTCCAAACGTTTAGATAGAGGCAATCTTCGCTATATGGCGCTTCGTCGCCGTAGCCCCATTCTGAAGCGTAGAAGCCGGGGTAGTGGACAGCTTGATAGCCGGGGTGTCCGAACTTGTCGCAGATACGAATGCTATCCCAAGGCACTACGGGCTGTGGCTCACGCCAACGAAGGTCGCCAATGGGCGGTGCGGCATAAGGAATACCTCGATAAACGAATACACCTGGATTTTCGGCACGAACGCCTTGAATCTGACCACCTTCAATGGTTAAGATGGGGTTGTTGCTTTCGTCTTGTGATGTACAACTCACAAACATTGCCAATAAAGGCAATAACATAAAGATAATCTTTTTCATAGTGAACTATAGTTAAAGTAGTTGTTTAAAACAAAGATTACTTCACTTTCCACACGTTTAGCACGATACCTTTGAAGTCACTGCCGAAGGATGGCGCGCAGAGAAAGAGTGCGTTGTTAAGCCAGGCATACTTGCTGTCCTCTGGAGCTTCGAAGGTTGGAGCGCATTTGAAGTAAAACGAGGGAGTGCCATCGGGGTTCTTGCTACTGCTGATGATGCCTCGGTTGCGAATATGGATGAAAACGCCGTCGTCGGTCTTGATGCTGTAGATAGCCTCAAGTTCTGTACGGTTGCCCTTGGCTAACTGCCAGTCTGCGCCGCCGTTGAGGATTGTTCCTTTCAAGAGAGGGCCCTCGAAAGTGCCGCCGGTGATTGGAATAACTGTGCGTCGGCCGTGAGGCGTATCACCTACAACGTAAGGTGCATCAAGCGTGACCTTTAGTTGCATCACGAATTCCATTTCTGGTGCCGGGGCAACGGTCTGTGCCTTAGCACTTGAGCCAAGCGTCAAGGCGAGTAAGAATGTCAATACAAGTCTTCTCATAGGAATATTCAGTTTAATTAGATTATCGGTATACAAACTTTCTGCCGGCAAAGTTATTAATAAATCCACTAAATGTTTTCGCATCTTGTTACATTTATTTTCAAATAAGTAACGCAAGTGGGAAAATAATAGAAAAAACGCGAGGGTGATGGTATTTATTTGCAAATAGAAGATCAAAAACCATAAATAGTGATTACTTTTGCATCGCATGACTATTTTCGATATCAAACGTTACGCCATTAACGATGGCCCGGGGATTAGGACAACCATTTTCACTAAGGGCTGTCCATTGCGTTGTATATGGTGCCATAACCCGGAATCGTGGTTACCACAACCAGAACTGCTGTTCAAGGCGAAGAAATGTATTGCTTGCAACACCTGCGGTCTGTATCCAGACAAGCTCGGTCTGCCGATGAATACATTATTAGATTATTGCACTCGCGAGGAATTAGCAGCGAAAGCTGACATCTGTCCGGCTAAGGCAATTGAAATGTGTGGTAGGGAATGGACTATTGACGAACTGCTTGCAGAGGTTGAAAAGGAACGGGATATCATGATGGACAGCGGAGGAGGTGTGACCATCAGTGGTGGAGAGCCGCTGATGCAGGTATGTCGCCCTGCCTCCAAAGACGATTCACTCATTACTCTTCTGCACGAACTTGGGAATCGTGGTTTTCATCGCTGTGTGGATACTACGTTGTATACAGACCCAGAAGTGGTGAAGGCAGTGGCAGCCGAGACCGATTTGTTTTTGGTTGACCTTAAGGTGATGGATTCTGAGAAGCATAAGCAACTGACTGGCGTGAGTAATGACCTTATCCTTGCCAATATCCGTTTGCTGGCTCAACTCGGAGTTCCCTTCCAGATACGTATTCCTCTGATTGAAGGCATTAACGCTGACGAGAACAATATCGAAGCAGTAGCCCTTTTCTTGGAGAATCTTCGTTTTGAATTCTCTTCCGTAAATCACCGCCAAGGAACTTCGACAACAGACATACCTCAAGTCAAGGATGTAGCTCTGTTGCCTTACCACGATGCCGGCAAGGATAAGCATGCAAGGCGCGGCTCAAAATACAACCCTGAAAACATTCCAATGTCGACGCCTACAGAAGAAACCCTTCAACGTATAATCCGTCAATTAGCAGCTCATGGCATAAGTGCTAAAATAGGAGGTTAAAACAAGTATGCTAAGGCCGCAGCAGTAGTGGAATCAGCGCGTGAGGAATGAGCGAGGCTGGGTTTGAAGACCTCTCAAAAAGGATAAAGGCAACCGAAAGGTTGCCTTTTCTAGCAGAGAGAGAGGGTGGCATCAAAGTAAAAGATTGATTATCTTTTTCGAAGATGACTTCTCAGCGCTCCGCGAATGCAAGGCAAGTTTGCTTAAGCCGCAGCAGTCGTGGGATTAGCGCGTGAGGAATGAGAGAGGCTGGGTTTGAAGACCTCTCTAGAACGATAAAGGCAACCAGAAGGTTGCCTTTTCTAGCGGAGAGAGAGGGATTCAAACCCCCGGAACGGACGAGCCGTTCACCGGATTTCGAGTCCGGCCCAATCGGTCACTCTGGCATCTCTCCTGGGTGCATCTTTTTGAATGCGGTTGCAAAGGTAGTAAAAAGATTAGAGATAAATGATTAAAGAATAAAGTTTTTTTTGTTTTTGGGCATTTTTTCTACTTTTAACTGCTTTTTTTACCTCGAAACATCACTTTGCAACCCAGTTGCATATCCTTTGCCGTACCTTTGCAGCGTCAAAACAAGATAAAGAAAGAACAAATAAACGATAAATAGTATGATACTGAATTGGATTGAAAGTTATTGGGATGCTCTGGTCATGATGACAGCAGAAATGGCTCCCTATCTGCTGTTGGGCTTCTTTATAGCAGGATTATTGCGGGTGTTCGTTCCCCGTTCGATGTATTCCAAACATTTAGCACCAAACAACATGAAGAGCGTTGTGAAAGCTGCTGCCATAGGTGTGCCTCTGCCATTATGCTCCTGTGGCGTAATCCCTACGGCTGTAGGCTTGCGAAAAGAAGGAGCTAGCCACGGCGCCTGCGCCAGCTTCCTCATCGCTACACCTCAGACTGGTGTCGACTCTATAGCTGCCACCTACTCGCTTATGGGCTTGCCTTTCGCTATAGTTCGTCCTATCGCCGCCTTGTTCACTGCGATGTTCGGTGGTTGGTTGGTTAATAGGTATGGGGAGAAGACACTTGGAGAGGAAACGTATGAAGAGCACTGCGGTTGCGGACATGAACATGAACACGAGCATTGCGGTTGCGGACACGTCCATGAGCAAGAACATTGTAGCTGCGGACACGACCACGATAATCATAATGGTCAGTCTGGGTTGGTTTCTAAAATGAAGGAAGCACTCGACTATGCATTCGTGGATATGATGCAGGATGTAGGCAAGTGGCTCGTCATAGGTCTGTTGATAGCAGCCTTGATTACCGTAGCTGTGCCTAATGAGTGGCTTGCCGCTTTACATGAGTATAAGCTATTGAATATGCTCATTGTGCTGGCCGTGGCTATTCCGATGTATATCTGTGCCACAGGTAGCATACCTATCGCCGTATCCCTGATGGCCAAGGGCTTGACACCGGGTGCAGCCCTGGTTCTTCTCATGGCAGGTCCCGCTGTCAACTCTGCCTCCATCCTTGTCATAGGTAAGGTTTTCGGTAAACGTACACTTTGGTTGTATATCCTTTCAATAATTATCGGCGCCATCCTCTTCGGCCTCGGTATTGATTATTTGTTGCCTCAGGACTGGTTCTCGGTCTCTGCTAACTTCGCCGAAGCAGCTCACTGTGCACACTGTCTTTCTGTGATGGACTGGATATGGGTTGCCCTTCTCCTTATTCTCCTCCTCAATGCTTTTTGGCAGGCTCACCACGGACACACGTGCAGTTGTGGTCATGAACATAACCACGATCATGAAGAGCACCATCACGAGCACCATCACGAACACCATCACGAAAACGAGCAAGACTATAATCATAATCATGAACATGACGATAAAAATGAGGAGCATGATCATGACCACGATGCTCTGTCAGCCACTCTTGAGCCACAGGAGGAGATGAGTACATTCTATCGGATCTCAGGTATGAATTGCAACCACTGCAAGGCTAATGTAGAGCGCGCCATCCGCAACGTTGAAGGTGTTGAGGAGGTGACGGTGGATTTGGCCTCAGGCATAGCCTTTGTTAAAGGTAATCACGATACTGAAGTCCTCATTAAACAGGTTCAAAGCTATGGCTATGGAGCAGAAATAAAGGATTAGATACAAATCCTGATTGCTCCATTGAAACAGAATAACAATTAAGGATAAGTTTTTTATTCCACAAAAGGGAGTCTCTCGATGAGATTCCCTTAATTTATATGCGAAAGAGTCTATCTTATATAGAACTCAGCGGTCAGGGCAGAGTAATCCGGTGACCGGTGGCCATCAATGGTGAGCGTTAGATGCTGTCGGCTGACATCGTGCACGGGGCCTTTACGGAAACAAGCGAGAATACGTTTTGGCGGCTTTGTAGAGGTCGTATGAACCTGACATTCTGCTTCGAGGTTCAAGCCAGAGGCAAAGCAAAGGTGGTGGAAAGAAGTGAAGGCTTCAGTGGGTAGAACCACGGCAAACTGACCTCCGTCAGCGAGCAGACGCGCTGTGGTTGATATAAGTTCGTCAAAAGAGAGGGTGGACGCATGACGGGCGGTGGCACGTTGAGCATCAGGAGCCAGGAGCGAGTTCTCGAAGAATGGAGGATTGCAGATGATAGCCTGGAAGGACTCGCGGCAACCCACGTCAGCAGTTGTAGAGAGAGGATGTTGTTGTCTGGCTGCGAAATCTTGGAGGGATGCATGAACCACGGTGATGCGGTTAGCGAATGGGGAGGCGAGAACGTTGTCGGCAGCCTGAGATGCTGCTTCTGCATCAATATCAATGGCGGTTATGCGGGCGGTGGGGTAGCGCTGTGCAATCATGAGCGCTAACAGTCCGCTGCCTGTGCCAATATCCAATACGCTCATAAACGCTTGAGTCTGCGAGTTGGGAGCAGTGGACTCTGTGATATTATCGAGAGATGGATTGTAGAATGGCGCCCATGCACCAAGCAATACACCGTCGGTGCCCACTTTCATGGCACAACGGTCATGGTAAACGCGGAAATGCTTGAAATCGAAAAACATTATGTATGACCTCAGTTTTTCATTATTTCAATCTTTGGCGGCAAAAGGAACTGCATTATACCGCGTATGATATCGCGACGTTGGTCGGCATCAGTGATGGCTTCGAATGGGAAGCCCATGGCGAAACAGTGGTAATCGGTACCTGAATAAGCGATAGCTGCCGATTGTCCGCTATGGTCGTAGGCCATGGCGCAGAAAGCACCTTCAGATGGAGCAAGACAGTCGGCGGCGCTGACCATATACTGCCGCTCATTGGGAGTGTTTGCGATATTGAAATGTAAGCCCAGTCCGCTGATATCGCCTATAGAATCGGCAGGCAGCGAGCCTGCATACTCGTATTTGAGGATGTCGCGGGTGAAAACGCGCTGCTCGTCGGTCTGCATGTCAGTGCCGATATATGCTCCGCTTACGAGGAGATGACCACCAGTACGGGTAAACTCGGCCACAGACTGGATCATGGCAGGCGGGAACACCGGAGCAGGCAAAAGGCTGTAACCATCGGCGCGATTGAGGCCGTAGGCGAGGTCAATGACTTGGAATGAGCGGCTGTCGAACACAGCGCGTTGTGCCGCGTCTGCAGTGCAACTGCTTATGGTTACAGAATTGCGCATTGCAGCAATGATATCACGCGCATGGCGGGTGGTCCAGTCGCGGGTGTTGCCGGCGATAATAATGCCTTCAAGCTCAGCTGTGCTATGTCCTAAGCCTCCGTAGCCTTCGCGTCCGTAACCTGCTTTATCCCAACATAGTTGTCGGCCACAGTAGCCAGGCATGCGAGCCATAGGTACGCCGAAGTCGCTATTAAGATCGAATCCTTCGATGGTATCGTTGCGTAGTGGCTGAGGTCCGGCCAGTCGGTTGAAGGCGTCAATGATGAGGAGTCGCGGACTATTGTCGAAACCAATGAAAGCACATACCTCTGGCGAAGGCATACTTTGTCCACCATCGTTGCAAGCAGTGATGTAGAAACGGTGCAACACACCCTGAGTGGCATGAGATAGAGTGAAATGGCTGTCGGACACCCGTGTGCCGTTGTCGAATCCTTTGTCGCCCTCAGCGTGATAGACTACGAAGTCAGATGGCGTTGCTGTAGGCTCTAGTGGATCATCAACTACAAGCCATGTGAGTTCTATGTCGTTGCTGTTGGGCATCACCATGGCCATAGGTGCCGTTGGTGGCAGAGGCTGCACTACAGGGTTGTTCTTGTCGTGGAGTTGGTATAGGCTGCGCAGTATGCCTTTGTATATGGCCCTGCCTAAGAGGAACTTGAAATATGGATCGTGGGCAAAACAGAGGTCGGCAAAGTTCTGGTGCGAGAGCATCTCCAGTATGATTGATGGCACCGCGGGCTCGCGTGTCTCGCTATAGTTACGGTCGTACATCTGTCGGCGCGTCCAACGGTGTATGGTCTGCTGTAAGTCGGAATTAACCTGCGAGAGAACGATGTCGCAGAAGTCGCGCGAGGATAGGCGCGAGAGACCGGCAGCTGTAATGCCTTCGTAGAAATCAGTGGTGTAAACGCCGAGTGAACCAATTATACTCTCGTCGCGCGTCCAACCTGCATCAGTGTGAAGAGCTATGGACATTTCGATAGGCACATTAAGTCCAGAATCGCCTGGTACATACGCAGAGCCTCGGGCAAGATAATTCGTTGTGAGCGAGCGTACATTAATATCCTCGGAGTAATCATTAGTTGAAGCTTTATTGCCATATGTTTCGTATGGGAAACCAGCCCATTGTGCGGAGTAACGGGCAGCCTCGAGGAAACGTGGCAAGCGGCTTACTTCAAGGCTGTCGCCTCGTGCTATATTTCCCATTCCGCCACCAAAGCGAACGGCATCAGCTGAAATATGACCGCGGTAGTTGCTTAGGTTTGAGAGCGTTACGCAGTTGTCTTTGCTCTCGCCTGCTGCAAAGTCGAAAGAGCCGAGGTATACCCACGTACTTCCGCCCATTTGCTGATTGACGCGGAACTGCGTCTTTTGTCCTCGGTGGTGCACAGTGTAAAGGGCGTCGTTGACGCTGGTGGGGAGCGTTGTGTAAGAAACGTAGACGGCATAACGGCCGTCCTCCGGTATGCGTGGAGTCCAGGCTACGGTGGTGGCATGAGAGCGGCGTTGTTGGGTTGGCATGGTTCGAGTTGTGCCATGCGTGAAAGGATTCTCACCATCAAGGTACACGTCCTTGATGTGTGCAAAGCCTTGCGGACCGTCGGTTAGTGGGTATTGCCCTACATCCTCGGTATAGGAACCGTCTTGTTCCGGGCGGTCGTTGTCTACGATAACCTCATGACGTTGCCAGTCGCGCTCACGTGGCGAGAACAGCACAGCTCCAGCGTTTTCGAGCATCGGCATGAGGAATGGCACTACGATAGTTTGCGAGAGCAGGTCTTCGGTGGTGCAGAAGAGTCGCGGTCGTTGCCATTGCCATTGGCGGTCTGAGAGGGAATAGTAGTTGCCATGGCTTGCCCAGAGGCTTATGTGGCGGCCTTCAAGCCCTTTATCCGTTGAATATTGACGGTCAATAGGGGTTACCCACGATGGGGTCTTGTGGCGTATATCTCCCCATGTACGGGGCACAACCGTAGTGCCAGTGCCGCCTATCACGAGTTCGTCGATGAGAACGCCCTTAGAGTATATGCGTAGTTCATAACCTTCGTAGTTGTCAGGTAGCAACTGACGAACTTCGCCGTAAACACGTTCCACTTTGGCCTTATCGAACGGCTGCATTCCGAAGGCTTCGTTGACATATATTTCTAAACTTTTATTCTTGGAGTCGGCCTTTACATCGTCGAGGCGGCAGGTAAGACCTTTAAGCACAAAGCCGAGGTCGTAGTTGCCAAAATAGTTGTTTAGACGGGTTTGAAGACTGGCTTGCTGTGCAAAACAAACGGCTTCTGCAGTCAACAGAAGCCAAAGGATAATGGTATGGCGGCGGAAATGTTGCAATGTTCGGATTGAGGGTTGGCCTCAGAGGAGGCGGATTAGGGTTTATGGTTGAGGATTAAAAGCTTAACGACTAACTCATGGGATGAAGTTCTCGGGATATTTTCCTTTAAAGTCTTTGTAATAGGCGCGAATCTCCTTCATCTGCTCCTCGATATTGCCATTGGGCATTATGGATTTATTGCAAACGATGCGTTTCTTCTCGTAGTCGACGCCGAAGAGGAGGATGGGAATGTTTGCCTTTAGGGCGATGTAATAGAATCCGTTTTTCCATTCGGCCACTGGCTTGCGAGTGCCTTCGGGAGTGATGCAGAGGGCGAAGTTGTCGCTGTTGATAGCTATTTGGGCCAGCTGGTCGGTGAGGCTGGTCTTGCGGCTGCGCTCAACGGGTATTCCTCCGAGCCTTCGCATAAAACCTCCGAGAGGGAATGCAAACCACTCCTTCTTCATCATAAACTGGCAACGGAACGACTCGGCGCGGCTGTAAAGCTGCCCGAGTATGAAATCCCAGTTGCTGGTATGAGGGGCAAGTGCAACGACATACTTGGGCGGAAGATCAATGCTCACTTCGTTGTGCCAGCCCCATAGACGGTAAAGAATAAATCTGCATAGGGATTTCATGTTCTTTTGTGCTTTGCGTTTAGTTGCGATTAGTCGTTCGATGATTGTGTTAGATCAGATGAGATGGCAGATCTGGTCGATGATTTCATTGGTGCTCGTGTTTAGGTCCTCCTCCATTTGCTTGAAGAAAGCCTTCACCTGCCGCTTGTCGATATGGCTGAGCCTGTTCACGAAATCGTTGCGCATAAGCAATATGCTCTGCGCTATGTTTTCTACGTCCTGTTTCTGTACCCCGGTACCAGACTGCTCGGCACCTAACAGCTCTATCAGAAGGTCTGTGGACATTAGGTTGATAGCCTTCTTGAGTTCTCTTTTCTTAGCCATGACTTGTAGTTATTTGAGGTTTGACGGGGCTAATGTACTACATAAATTGGACTTGTGCAAACATTTTTTAGTTTTTTAACTATCTAAGCCACAAATCTATAGCAAAATATACGGCAAGGCCAACCATCCAACCAAGAAATACCTTAGGCATGATGTGCCGCATATACCATGTATTGCTTACGTCTTCGGCTTTCATCAGGGCATAGCCGCTCACATTGCCGATAGGCAGCAGACAGCCTGCGATGCAACCACTGTAGATGATGAGGTGCCAATATTGTCCGTTGAGTAGGAATGCCTGCGAATATTCGGGCGAGAGGAACGAGGGTAGGGCAGAGATAGAGTCTGCAACTGGATAGATATTGATGGCAGTAAGCACCAGGGCTATATTGTCGAGCACGGCACTGATGGCCCCCATGGCAATACTCATTATATAAATATTGTGTATCCATTCGTCGCACCAAGTGGAGATAGTCTGCATCACACCCGTTTCAATGAGCAGGGCCACACAGAGGAACACGCCGACAAAATACATTATCGTTTGAAGCGTCATATATTGGAAACGGCGTTCTGATGAAGCTTCCAAAGGTTGGTCTGACTTGATGCGATGGTGGTTGAACAATTCATCAAGCACCCAAAGCACACCAAGCACGCACAGAGCACCAAGGAAAGGCGGCAGCAGGGTGATGCGGTGGAATGTTGGGATGAACCACAAACCGCCGATGCCAACTACCGTCAACGCAATGCGCTGCCATCGGTTGAGGAACAAACTATCGCCACGATAGCGTGTAGCCGGGCGTATGAGGTCGATATGCTCAGGTAGCGAACGTGCTATCAGTGCGGTGGGGATAATTGTGGCAACGAGTGCAGGTAGGATAAGGGCAGCAGAGAAATTGGTTGGCGTAACAGCGCCTTTGCCCCATACTACGAGCGATGTAACGTCGCCGATGACGGTAAAGGCACCTCCGCTGTTGGCCGCTATGACTATGGCTGAACCTATGAACATGCGCCAACGGCTCTGCGACACCAGTTTACGCATGATAATAAGCATCAGCACCGTGGTGGTGAGATTGTCAAGATTGGCAGAGATTATGAACGTGAAGCCAACCAAAATCCACAACAAGTGCTTGCTACTCCGCACCCGAGCCCAGTCGGCTATGAAATTGAAGCAGCCGTTGCTCTGCAGCACCGACACGATATTCATCGTTGCCAATAGGTAGAGGGCTATAGCTCCAAGCTGAGCACCATAGCGAAGGAAGATATTGTCTGCAATAAACTGCTTCACGTTGAGCGACTGCGAAAGGCCAGGTATAGCAGGCCACATGGAGTACTCGTCGCCATGCATCTTCAACACAAAATCGGTGCCCATACACACATATAGAATCCAGCCAAGCACAGCGGCAAACAGTGCTATGGTCGCCTTGTTGATGTGCGTCAAATGCTCGTTGGCAATCAGCACATAGCCAATCAGGATGAGCGTTAGAATAGCTATTGTCATTTCCTACCCTTTCTCAATTAATTGATTTCTATTATTAGTTGTTGGCACACAGCTCAACAATCGGCAAAGTTAGCTTTTTATTCTGATTATCGTTCAAAAATAGCTTATTTTTTATTTTTTTTGACGATAAATTTGTTCAAACGGGCTCTTTAGTTTACTTTTGCAAAGCTTTTCGAAAAAAAACATGCGATAGTAGCTCAGTTGGTAGAGCATTGGCTTCCCAAGCCGAGGGTCGCGGGTTCGAGTCCCGTCTATCGCTCTTTTCCCCAATGAAACCATTAGCAGAACGTATGAGACCCGTCACACTTGACGGGTATATTGGTCAGCAACATCTTGTTGGCCCTGGTGCCGTGCTGCGACGAATGATTGAGAGTGGGAAGGTCTCATCCTTTATCCTTTGGGGACCTCCGGGTGTAGGCAAGACCACATTGGCACAGATCATAGCTCACACGCTGGAAACACCATTCTACACATTGTCAGCTGTCACAAGCGGCGTCAAGGATGTTCGTGATGTGATTGAGAGAGCTCGCGGTGGTCGATTCTTCGACCAGAAAAGCCCTATTCTTTTTATAGATGAGATACATCGTTTCTCAAAGTCGCAACAAGACTCATTGCTTGGGGCTGTTGAAAAAGGTACGGTGACCCTCATCGGCGCTACCACTGAGAATCCGTCGTTTGAAGTCATACGTCCATTGCTCTCCCGATGTGCAGTTTATGTGTTGAAGTCACTGAGCAAGGATGATTTACTCACGTTGCTCGACCGGGCCCTTCACGAGGATGTGGAACTCAAGCAGAAACAGATAACTGTGAAGGAAACCGACGCTCTGCTGCGTTTCAGCGGAGGCGACGCACGCAAGCTGCTCAATATTATTGAACTCGTTACCGACACAGGCAGTGAGAACAAGCCTGTAGAGATTACCGACGCTTTGGTAACAGAGCGTCTGCAGCAGAACCCGCTGGCATACGACAAAGGCGGCGAGATGCACTACGACATAATATCAGCGTTCATCAAGAGTGTTCGTGGCAGCGATCCGGACGCCGCAATATATTGGCTGGCTCGTATGATTGAGGGCGGCGAAGAGCCTGAGTTCATAGCGCGACGATTGGTTATCCTGGCATCTGAAGATATAGGCTTGGCAAACCCCAATGCCTTGTTGCTAGCTAATGCTGCGTTCGACACTGTTCATAAAATCGGTTGGCCAGAGGCACGGATTGCCTTGGCCGAAGCAACAGTATACTTAGCTACTTCACCGAAGAGCAATTCCGCTTATATGGCTGTGAATGATGCTTTGGCTTTTGTACGTCAGACTGGTAACCAGCCAGTGCCTTTGCACTTACGTAATGCTCCCACAGAACTTATGGAAGAACTCGGTTATTCGAAGGGCTATAAATACGCGCACGACTACGAAGGCCATTTCGTTGAGCAGCAGTTCCTACCTGACGGCATCACACAGCGTTTTTGGCATGCACAGCCGAATCCTGCGGAGCAAAAGCTCGCCGAACGAATGCTTAAGTTATGGGGTGACCGTTTCAAAGATTAATCCCATTGTCCAAATCTCCATTCTTGATTGGAGCAGTTCATGACTTTGTTCTTCCAGAATTTGCTATGCTTATGATTACGAGATGAAATTGTATCGTAATCTGCATATTTAGTTGAGTGTGAGATAATAGCCCAATTTGTAGAATGCAAAGGCGGTTAGGTTGGGGTTGGGACCTTCGAGATGTCTGCGCAAAGGTTTGCGGATGAGCGAGAAACAACGGCGGACAAATCCAGATAGGCCATAGCGCTGAAGGCGTCTTGCAGTGTCTTGAACACGGCTATAACCTTGCATTCGGTCGCCAAGGCTGTAAAGTGTTCTAAGTGCAGTCTCAGTCTTGTCCAGAAAAATGTTGTTGGGCTCCAATCCTAGATGAATAACAGGATTCTGGATATGGGTGATGCTAACTTGATGACGCTCCAGTTCAGCTCCGAAGAGTGCATCCTCATAGCCGTATTCCTTTATCTCCTCGCACAACTGAATACTGGTGAAGACGCTTTTACGTATTAACATATTGCAGGTCGTGAGCTGATGAAAAGGCGTTTGTGACCGGTCATGAATGGCTACACGACTGGACGTATATTCATATTTGTACCGTAGCGAAGCTCCCTCTGGCTGCTCCTCTGGAACGGTAGTACCCCCGCATACCACCTCTGCATCCTTCGCAGCTTCGAGGAAGGCCTTGAACGAGAATGTAGCTGTTAAGGCTGTGTCGCAGTCGACAAACCACAGCCACTGACCCTGTGCCAAGCTTGCTAGTTTGTTACGAATGGCGGCACGTCCAAGGTTGTGAGGTGCTTGCCACAAGGTGAGCCTTGGTAATTCTCGTACCTTGACAAACCATTCTGTATTTTCAGACGAAGCATCGTCGGCGAGGATAACCTCTGCATCGATTTGCTCACGCTGAATCAGTTCGTGCAAGTCCTGCACGAGCTGCAATGCGTTGTAATTATAAATAGGTATAAGGGCAGAGAGCGTCATTCAACTATGATTTCATAGTGGGTAGACCAAGTGCTGTTCGGCTCTACACGTTCGGCGAATGGCTTGCGGCGTACGTCTTCAGCGAAACCTACGGGATCGCAGCAGCCGTGCCATGGTTCGATACACATGAACGGAGCTCGACCGTCGCAAGGCGACCATAGGGCTGTGATAGGCATCGAATGGCGCACGGTGACGATAGGATGCGTGTTCTTGTCGTGCAGCGTGATTCTCGTGATACGATTTGTTGCATCAACAATGGTATCACATTTGAAAGTCTGATTGGTCAGGGGAAGTAGGCCGTCTGCAGGCACGTCGACGTCAAAGGTCTTACTGTCGGCATAACCGCCAGGGGCTATCACGGTGCTCACTAGCGGGCTGTCGACGTCGAATGACAGGTAGCCGTGGACCTCATCGTCAGGGTTGTAACCCTTGTAGTTGAAGCCTGGATGAGCACCTATCTGGAAGAACATCGTATCCGATGAATGGTTTGTTACATGCCATTCTACAGTAAGAACGTTTCGCAGCAAACGATAATCTATCCGCAATTCGAAATCGAAAGGCCAGTGTTGGAGGCTTTCCTCATTAGCTCGAGTGACAAACGAGAGATGGCGGTCCTCCTCAACATCGCAGACGAAAAGCATATCTCGGGCAAAGCCATGCTGGGTAAGGCCGTATTCGCGACCGTCGATGTGAAGAATGTTCTGCCACACCCGGCCAACGATTGGGAAAAGAACCGGCGCACGGCGGTCCCAAAAGGTAGGATCGCCTTGCCAGAGATATTCATGAGGCGACGTAACTCGGCGCAAGCTGGTAAGCTCAGCACCCGTTTCGGTCACTGCTATTTCGAGAATTCCATTTGAGAGAGTCTTCATTGCTGATATTTGTTTATTGTTATTCTATGGCTCGGCAAAAATATACTATTTTCATCTACGCTCCAAATTTTTCTGCGATTTATCCTTAAATAATACTAAATACAACACCGATGAATTAATAAAAATAGTAAAAAGGGAGTTCAAATCGAAGAAAGTTTGTACATTTGCAGCCGATTTCTAAAAGAGCCTTTACAAAACAACAAGTTTTTTGAGATGAATCTATATATTCGATTCTTCGACGATGAACGCGTCGTGACAACAACAGAAGAAGCCCTTGAATTCATTCACACCTTCCAAGGCTTTAATCCGACAAAGGATTTCGACGATGATTTCCGTAAGTATGCTGAAAGCGATGTGGTATACCCGAAACGTTATAAAGTACGTCCTCGTGTGTACTTCATTGTCATAAAGACTACAGCCACAACTCTCGAGGAGTTCAAGGCTAATGGTCGCAACCAGACCAGTAATCCTGGTGAAGGCACGCCAGCTCCGCGTCCTAAGGATATTATTGTCAACAAACTGCTTGAAGAGCGTCCGGGATGGTACGAAGGAACTATCAACTTCAAGCGTGTGGTATTCCTCCCCGAAACGGGCAAGTGCGACTACTTTGATACATCCTTCTCAGCTATCCTTAAAGCCTGGAGCCCAATGGATTGCTACAACCGCCTCGTAGACTATATACATCAGCGCGAAGACATTGACGAACGCAGTCAGATGCCGTCGCCTAAAGGCAGGAATTTCATTTTTCATTATATCGGACTTAAACCATTGTCCTCACTCAACATCTAAACAGGTAAAAGCACAACAGCAGATAACAATTAACAAGAGTAATAACCGTAAACAAATCAATAGAACAATGAAGATGAAGAAATTTTTCATGAGCATCGCTCTCGTAGCTATGGCTGCTTCAGCTATGGCACAGTATGAAGGAACCCAGTGGTACGATCGTATCGGCACCGGTGAGGACAGCCTCCGCACACGTCAGAACCTGAGCATGTTCCAGACCGCTATCAATAGCAAGAACTGGACCGAGGCCTACGAGGTTTGGAAGCCCATATTCGAAAAGGCTCCCTTCTCGCAGATGGGTATCTACACCAACGGTGCTTATATGCTGGCAATGCTCATCCAGGGTGAGCAGGATGTTGCTAAGAAGCAGGCTTACTTCAATGAACTGATGGGCGTGTACGACACCCGCGTCAAGAACCTTGCTGGTTTGAACTCATTCACCAAAGTTGAACGCCGCGCCACCGAAGGCGACGTCATCGCACGTAAGGCTTATGATTACGCTGCTTATGGCCCCGCCTGCGATCCCACATACACCCTCGACAAGGCCTACAACATGTTTAAGGATGGTATCAACAAGATCAACGAACAGGGCGGTCGCGAGGTAGGTGGCTTCGTACTTGATGCTTTCTTCCGCGTAAGTTACGCCAAGTACCAGGCAGACAACAACGGTTTCCGTGAGAACTTCCTTCAGGACTACCTCGAGAGCAAAGATGTCTGCGACAAGATGCTCCAGTTGGCCAAGGAAGAGACTGACCCCGAGAAGGCTCAGAAGATAGTTTCTGAGTATGATACTCCTCTGAACACCATCGAAGGCCTCTTCGCTGAGTCCAAGGCCGCCGACCGCGACCAGATCATCGCTATCTTCACTCCGAAGATCGAGGCCAACAAGGACAACCTCGCTTACCTGAAGAGCGCACTGACGCTGATGGCTGCCAACGACTGCGACGACGCACCTGTCTACTACAAGGCTGCTGAGTATGCTTTCAATATCGAGCCCTCTTACGAGTCCGCTATCGGTACTGCTCAGAAGTATGCCAAGGACGGTCAGGTTGCCAAGAGCGTTGAATATTACAACAAGGCCATTGAACTCTGCCAGAGCGACGTACAGAAGGGTAACATCGCACTGCGCGTAGCTGCCGCAATGCGCAAGAGCGGCGACTTCAAGAGCGCTTACGATTACCTCGACAAGGCTGCTCAGTTCAATCCCGACCTCGAAGGTAAGTGCTTCATGCAGCGCGCCAACATTGCCACCAAGGCTAAGAATTATGCTGATGCTAAGGCTTTCTGCGACAAGGCTGCCGCTGCTGACATCACACTCGCCGGTCAGGCTCAGCGCCTCAAGAACAGCATCCTCACCGTGGAGCGTCACAATGCTGAGTACGCAGCACAGAAGGCTGCCTACGACAAGCAGCAGGCTGAGCTCAAGGCTGAGGAGGACTTCTGGAAGGCTGGCAAGAAATAATACTCCAGTCAGTATTAACACTTAACAAAAAGGGGCTGTGTCAATGCGACACAGTCCCTTTTAGTTTTATGCAACGAATCTATCTAATTCAACGTATTGTTTTGGTGTACGATTTTTATGAATTAATCATTTCGGCCGATGGAACTCGTTAACTTTCTTGTGGCAACTGATCTGCTCGTCAGTCTCGGGGAAATGTTCGGCGAGGAGGTCATATAGGTCCGGGTCATAGTCCTTGAGCTCTTCACGGGTGTTGCACCAGTTGTGCTTTCCATCGGGATGATCCATTTCGGCATTGACGTTAAACCAGTCCTGTACAGCCTCAGCGAAATATTCCATGTGGTCGGTGATGCGATAGGTACCATTGAGGATGCCACTGGCCTTGGCTTTCTCGTAGAGTTGCTTAAGGCGACCGTCAAAGTCTGGTTCGGCAATCATCAGACCGATGCAATGGATGGCGTGGGCGAACTCATGGATGAGGATGTCCTCGGCGTGGTATTTATCTATCTGATAACCAAGTACATTCTCTTCGGCGCATGAGGTCAGCGGTTCTTCTATGGTGCCGCCTAAGCCACGGGCACGGAGATCCCAGTTCAGGGCGGTGTCGTTGACCAGATAATGATGCTCAGGTAGGTCCGTTGTCCCCTCGTATCTCGCCATAATCGCCACGCGGGCGTTGGCTTTAATCATTGCCTGCAGAACTTCAGGTTTCAGCATGCAGGTCATAGCATACAGAGTACGATGGGCGGCCACGAAGGCAGAATCGGGCACGCGCCACGATGACACTAATGGCAGACCGTTGACATCCACATACTTGACATAGAAGCTGTCAAGACCGAGCGAGTCGGGAACGCTGGATACAATGCACTCAGGGACATCAAATGTCCCATTGGCCTCCTCCAGACCTCCCCGAGGGGAGGAGTTGCAAGATGAGAGGCATATTGCCAGAAGAATAACGAACAGAGCAAAAAATTTATTCATGACTTATAATCATTAGGATTGAAAAGCCCCTCCCCTCGGGGAGGATGGGAGGGGGCCTCTTTTAATCACTTCATATACGTATATCTATAATCCGTCGGACTGACGAGTGTCTCCTTGATAACTCTCGGGATGATCCAACGGATGAGGTTGAACTCGCCGCCGGCCTTGTCGTTGGTACCGCTGGCGCGTGCTCCGCCGAAAGGTTGCATGCCGACTACGGCACCCGTGGGCTTGTCATTGATATAGAAGTTACCTGCGGCGTATGCCAGCTTGTCGGCAATCTTTTCAACAGCTAAACGGTCGCGGCCGAAGACAGCGCCGGTGAGGCCGTAAGGCGAGGTCTCGTCGCATAGCTTGGCAGCCTCTTCCACCTTGTCGTCGTCGTAAGGATAGACGGTGATGATGGGGCCGAAGATCTCCTCTTCCATTGATTTGAAGCGCGGATTAGAGGTCTCGATGACCGTAGGCTCGACGAACCATCCCACACTCTTGTCGCATTTGCCGCCGAGGACAACTTTCGCATCGGCAGCTGCTTCGGCGAAGTCGATATAGCTCTTGCACTTGTCGAACGAAGCCTCGTCGATGACAGCGTTGACGTAGTTCATCGGGTCTCGGACATCACCCATCTTGATTTCACCGGCCATGCGCTTGATATCCTCTAACACGCAGGGCCACAAGCTCTTCGGGATATACATTCTTGAAGCAGCTGAGCACTTCTGACCTTGGAACTCAAAGGCACCGCAGAAAGCAGCAGTAGCCACAGCCTTCGGGTCGGCTGAGGGATGCACGAAGATGAAGTCCTTACCACCTGTCTCGCCTACGAGACGCGGATAGGAAATATAGCGGTCGAGGTTCGAGCAGGCCTGGCTCCAGAGGCTCTTGAAAGTGGCGGTGCTGCCTGTGAAGTGAATGCCAGCGAAGTATTTGCTCTCGGTGCAGACCTTACCAATCAGCGCTCCGCTGCCGGGCAGGAAGTTGATAACGCCGTCGGGCAGACCGGCCTCCTTGTACAACTGCATGAGGTAGTAGTTGGAGAGTAGGGCAGTGGTGGAGGGCTTCCATACAGCTACGTTACCCATCAGCACGGGCGTCATGCAGAGGTTCGAGGCGATAGACGTGAAGTTGAAAGGTGTCACGGCCAGCACGAAACCTTCCAGCGGACGGTACTCTGTATGGTTGATGTTGCCGGCGCCGTCCTTCGGTTGCATAGCGTAAATCTTCGAGGCATAATGCACGTTGTAGCGGAAGAAGTCGATGGTCTCGCAGGCTGAGTCGATCTCTGCCTGGTAGATGTTTTTGCTCTGGCCTAACATACAGGCGGCGTTCATGATAGGACGATACTTCGTAGCCAGCAGCTCAGCCATCTTCATGGCGATGCCTGCGCGCACGGTCCAGTCAGTCTTCGACCACTCTTCCCATGCCTTCATGGCGGTGTCGATGGCCAGTTGAATCTCCTTCTCGCTGACCTTGTGATAGGTGGCGAGCACGTGCTTATGGTCGTGCGGACAAGTCACGGTGCCTGTGTTGCCCGTGCGAATCTCCTTACCACCTATAATAATAGGTATGTCAACAACGATGTTCGACTGACGTTCCAGCTCTGCTTCCAGAGCAACGCGTTCGGGTGAGCCTGCCAGATAGGCTTTCACCGGCTCGTTGGCCGGCAGTGGAAAAGTAATAACTGAATTACGCATGATGATTTAGATTATGAGTTTGTTAGTTTTTAGTTTATGAGTTTATGATTTTTTTGACTTTATTAGTTTATAATTCCTTCGTTTTCGGTTGCAAATATAATAAAAGTCTGTGATTTGAACGTAAAAACACAAGGATTAATTTCAACTTTCATTTCCTAACTCCCAGAAAGCGACGGCTGATGCGGCTGCAACATTGAGAGAGTCTACTCCGTGGCGCATTGGAATCTTTACTACATAATCAGCACGCTCGATGGTAGAGGTAGGGAGACCGTCACCTTCATTGCCTAAAATAATAGCCAGACGTTGTTCCGACTTCAAACAGCTGTCATTAAGGTTAATTGACCTATCGACTAAAGCCATTGCCGCAGTCTTGAAGCCCATTGTATGCAATTTGTTAATATAATGATGTTCAGCATCTTGAGTATCATTGTCTAAAGTATTAGTCCAAGTCCATGGTACGAGAAACACAGAACCCATTGACACGCGAACAGCACGGCGGTTCAGAGGGTCGCATGACGTTTGCGTCACAAGCACGGCGTCAACACCTAATGCAGCTGCCGAACGAAATATAGCTCCTATGTTTGTGGAATCGACTACGCTGTCCACAACTGCAATCCTGCTTGCATTGCGGCATACTTCCTCTACACTCTTAGGAACAGGCCTGCGCATGGCACAAAGCACACCGCGTGTAAGAGTGTAACCTGTGAGACTTGCCAACAAGTCGCGCTCGCCGGTATACACGGGACATTCATTCAGACGTGCAATGATATCAGCTGCATCTCCGTCTATGTGACGGCGCTCACATAGCAGTGCCAGCGGCTCGTAGCCAGCATCCAGGGCTACGCGAATCACCTTTGGACTCTCTGCGATAAACATGCCTTGCTCGGCATGCAGACGGTTGCGCAACTGTGCCTCGGTGAGCCTTGCAAACATATCGATACGCTCATCGCCTAAATCCGTTATATTTATAATTTCAACTCCCATACTATCTGATTTACATCACAATCAAATGTCATCAATCTACATTTTCATTTGAACAAATCCATCAATCCTTTGCATCCCTCAAGCACATCTTGCCAAGTAGCTTCGAAATCGCCAGTGTACCAAGGGTCAGAGATATCGCCACTTCTGCCTGCGAATTCAAGCAACTTGTGAATCTTGCCTTTTGGATCGCCACCACAGATGCGTTGCATATTAGAAATATTCCAATCGTCCATGCCAATGAGTAAGTCGAAGCGTGAATAATCGGCAGACGTCATACGCCGGGCTGTCTTGCCAGCAGAACTAATACCATGTTCCGCCAGTTTCCGACGGGCAGGAGGGTACACAGGATTACCTATTTCCTCGTTGGATGTAGCTGCCGACTCAATAGTGAAACGGTCTTCCAAGCCTGCTTTGCTCACTAAGTCCTTCATCACAAATTCAGCCATCGGGCTGCGGCATATATTTCCGTGGCAAACAAAAAGTATCTTTGTCTTTGCATCGTTCATCGTTGTGGCAATCGTTTGTTTGTTATTGTGGTTGTATGTATAAGTACGTCTTTTGAAACAATGAATAGTCTTTGTATAATTCTGTTTTTGCTGTTTCTTCGTGCAAAGTTACACTTTTTCCTTATATCATCATCATAACCGATAAAAAAAAGAACAACTAATGCTAAAATTATATGTGATGAAATCCGTTTGTTTTAGTCTGCGATTTTAACATATTCAGCTTGAAAATGATGTTGTATCAGCAAATATTTATCCTCAAACGTTCAAAAACAGGGGCAAAACGATAGTTTTATGTCTAAATATTTGCGCATAAAACATAAAATGCGTACCTTTGCAGCGTTTTTAAGAGAAAGCTCGTCTGAGAGCCTAATTTGCAATAGCCTTTGGGCTTGCGATGAAACCCTCAGTCCGTGTAGTATTAATTAATTTTAAGGTAAAAAAGATTATGTTTGCAAAAGCAGGTGAAATCGCAGGTGCTATCTGGAATGCACTTAACGAGAATGGTGCCATGAGCGCCAAGGATCTGAAGAAGGCTGCCAAGGCCAAGAGCGAGAAGGATTTGTATCTCGGTCTCGGTTGGTTGCTTCGCGAGGACAAGCTCAACGCCGAGGGCGATGAGAAGGATCCCATCTTCAGCCTCAAGTAAGAGACAATTTGATTCTACATCAATCACGTTATCCCCGAAACCTCTTCTGGTTCCGGGGATATTTGTTTCTCAGCATATTATACTTAAACTTCTTTGCCTAGGCTATTCCCAATTTAGGTTAGCCTAACAGATCGATTAGGTTAAGCTAAATGTCCTATTATGTTGGGATAATAGCTCAATTATGTCGGGATAATAGCTCAATTATGTTGGGATGATAGTTTCCTTCAATTTTTACCATCTTCGCTTCTTTTTTCACCTTCTTTTCTTGCGATGCTAATAATTCTTTGTACTTTTGTGGCACAATACAATTATTGTTTAGTCACTAATCCTATATTAATACGAAGTAATATGAAAGTGCTATTGATAAATGGAAGTCCCCGCGAAAGGGGCAATACGTTCACAGCCTTGAACGAGGTCGCTTTAACCCTTAATGCCGAGGGCGTTGACACTGAGATAATCAGTATAGGAAAAAAGGCTGTTCAAGGATGTATAGCTTGTGGCATGTGTGGACGGACAGGCAAATGTACGTTCAACGACGAATTGTATTACAAGGTCTTGCGATGCGTAAAGGATGGCATCGACGGTCTTATTATAGGCTCGCCAGTGTATTATGGCGGTCCCAACGGTTCGCTTTGTGCTTTGCTTGACCGCGTGTTCTATTCCTTGGGCGCCGACCTGCAGTATAAGCCCGGTGCCAGCGTCGTGGTTTGTCGTCGCGGTGGGGCTTCAGCTGCTTTCGACCGTTTGAACAAGTACTTCCAGATTATGAACATGCCATTAGTGACATCGCAGTATTGGAACATGGTTTACGGCCAAACACCTGGTCAGGCTGCTCAAGATGAAGAAGGCATGCAAACTATGCGCACCCTGGCACGGAATATGGCTTGGATGCTGAAGAGCTTACAAGGACGCCCGCAGAACAATGAACCGCGGGCGTGGACTAATTTTATTCGATAAGGGCGGGCTCGTTAGCCTATTACCCATTTACTGCCTGGAATCATCGAGAGTAAACGGGTGGTAATCCAGCAACAGATAAACGTGAGAATGGCTATCACGGGAATTGCTATCCAAACAGGGATAAGTGGATTAGCCGGGTCGCCGCCTATGATGGCATTGCTGATGGGAGCCAAATAGAGAAGGTGCATCAGGTACATGCCAAAGGTGAGCTTTGAGGTAGTGGTGACCAAGCCCGGAGCCTGCTTCTGCTGAATACATGTGAAGAGCAGGAAAGCGCCGAAGGTGGCAAGTACCACATTAGGTGTGCAGAACTCCCAACTCCATTCCAGCAGCGGAGTCTCGATGAGTTGTCCGGGCGTGCCTTTGTACCAGAAGGACCAGGCTGTGAAAACTGCTCCTACGACGAAGCAGACGGCTCCTATGCGCAAACGTTTGTCGCGTGACCACTGAAGATGCTTCTGAATATAGTGAGCCAGAACGAGATAGCCAAGATAGCCTGAGCAGTACCAAAGCATATCATAGCGATTCCAGAAACATGCACCCCACAACTCGGGTGTCACAAGACGCTGCAGCCAAGGTATGAGTGTCGTGAATGCAAAGATATAGAGGAATAACCGCTCATCGCGTGCGGAAGCCCGTTCAAGCCATGGCGAAACAATCGGTATTATCAGATAGAGGCTGATGAGCGGATACATAAACCATAGGTGGCCGGCCATAGAGGGGAAGTTGAAGGGCAGGTGCATCAGGTCGTTCATTGATTGTTCCCAAGTCATGGCACCCCATGCCAGAGGCAGGAAAGTGTATATGAGCATGAATGCAATCATGGGCGGCAATATGCGTAGGAAACGGTGGCGATAGAAGCCAGCCATGGTCTGGTCGGGACGTAAAGGCACGAGTAGGAAAGATGACACTACTATAAATAAAGGTACGCACGTGCGCGCGACGCCACCATCGTAGAAGGCTACCCAAAATCGGTTTGCCTCAGTGGCAAGCATTGATACATTCCCGGCCAAACCGGATGAGTCTGCGCCATAGAAGTTCTCGCTGGCATGGACAAGCATCACGAGGAAACAGGCTACCACTCGAAGGTAGTCGATGAAAACTATTCGATCTCTTTGCATGACGTAAGCAGTTGAAGATGATTCCTTGACGATTTATTCGTCGCTGTCGCCACCGTCGATCTTGGTCATCTTGTCGTTGGCAAGGTCGAAAGCATACCACACCTTCTTTGGCTTGAGCACTTTAAGGAACTCGGGATAGTATTTCTTCTTGGCGGCCAGTTCCTTGGACTCGGACTCCAGCTTAGCCTCGAAGAGTTGCTTGGCCTGGGCATCGGTAATGGTGCCGGCTTTCTCGGCTGCCTTGTATTTCTTCTTGACATCGTCGTAGATGTCGCCAGCGGCTTTACGCTCATTGAGATAAGCTTTGAGAATAGGGCTGAAAGCGGCTTCCGTCTTCTTGTCGAGATGGAGGTTCTTCATTGTGTAAGTGTAACGCTTCTCAGTCTTAGTCTGAGCAAGGACCTGTGTTGTGCCTACGATGAATAGTGCAATTAAGGCGAAAATGATTTTTCTCATAATATTACTTGTTGTTTTTATGTTTACGGTTGATATTCTTGTTTTTGACAGATGTTGGTGTTTTTGGTTTAATACCGCCGAAAAGCTGGATTAGGAGGTCCATGCGACCTAAGCGCTTCAGTTCTTCTTCTATACGATGTCGCTCCTCGGGCTTATACCAGAAGAAGAACATGCGCTGGGCTTGCTTTTCTGATGGAGTGCGGGCTACGAAGACCGGCTCGAGCGTGTCCGGATCGTAGCCTGTGGCCCACATCGTGGTGGCAGTGGTCATGGGCGTGGGCGTGAAGTCCTGCACCTGCTCGAGGTGGAAATCGAGTTGCTTGGTTGCTATTGCCAGTTCTGCCATATCCTCGGCATGACAACCTGGATGTGAGCTTATGAAATAAGGAATAATCTGCTGACGCAAGCCGCACTCGCGGTTTATCCTGTCGAATTGCCGCTTGAAATCGTAGAACAGACTAAAGGAAGGTTTTCGCATGAGCCCGAGCACACGGTTGGATGTGTGTTCCGGAGCCACCTTTAGTCGGCCGCTTACGTGGCGCGTTATCAGTTCGCGAGTGTAATCTTGTGCTGCGCGGTTTAGGGCTTCGTCATGCCAGTCGTGCAACAAAAGGTCGTATCGGACTCCGCTACCTATAAAACTATGTTTAATGTAAGGCAGGGCATCCACTGCACGGTAGATATCGAGAAGTGGACGATGGTCGCCATTGAGGTTTTTGCACACGTTGGGATGGATGCATGAAGGTCTGTGGCAGCGACGGCATATGTCAGGGTTCTTGCCGCTCATCTTATACATGTTTGCCGATGGACCTCCAAGGTCGGAGAGTACGCCGCGGAAGCCTGGCAACTGTGAGATAGCTTCCACCTCACGAAGGATGCTCTCCTTGGAACGGCTCATGATATGCTTGCCCTGGTGTGCTGATATTGTGCAGAAGGCACAACCGCCGAAACAGCCGCGATGCAGACAAACGGAGAAACGAATCATGTCGTAAGCTGGAATGCGCTTGCCTTCGTAGCGGGGATGTGGCAGGCGGGTGTATGGCAGGTCGAAGGAGTGGTCAAGCTGCTCGGTGGTCATAGGCGGGAAAGGAGGGTTGACTACTACCCATCGGCCTCTGGCCTGTTGCAGCAACCGATGACCTGTGTCGGAATTGCTTTGAGTCTCTATCTTATGGAAGTTCTCGGCGTGGAAACGCGGCTCGTCAAGGCATTCCTCGTAGCTATGTAGAACGATGTCGTCTGTTGTAATGCCTTCAGGAATATCATGCTCATTGTCGTAAGCCACCACGCTTTGACTTAACGAAGGAAGTGCTTCTCGCAAGGCGGTGGCTGTGAGCATGGCATTACCCTCATCATCGTAGGCGAGGGCAGGGTGGTAGCTTTCGATGAGCTCAAGACTGAGGCGTGTGAGTTCCAAGGTCGGTTGTTCGCCCATTCCATAAAGAATCACATCGGCTCCGCTGTCGAGCAGGATACTTGGACGCAGACGCTCCTGCCAATAATCGTAATGTGCAAGACGGCGGAGTGAGGCTTCAATACCTCCGAGCACCACAGGTACGTCTGGGTACAATTTCTTCACGGCTTGCGTGTAAACAATGGTAGGATACTCGGGACGGAGATCGTGACGCCCATCGGGCGAATAAGCATCCTCGGAACGCAGTCGGCGGGCTGCCGTGTATTTGTTTACCATGGAATCCATACACCCTGGAGCCACACCAAACCAGAGGCGAGGGCGCCCCAAACGACGGAAATCACGCAGGTCGCCGTGCCAGTCAGGCTGCGGGATTATTGCCACACGCAAGCCCTCGGCTTCCAGAAGTCGTCCTATTACCGCAGCACCAAACGAGGGGTGATCAACATATGCATCAGCCGAGAGCAGGATGACATCAGCCTGATCCCAGCCGCGCTGTTCCATCTCGCGGCGGTTAGTGGGTAAAAAATGACTTGTTGTAAGTGGCATTACGACTGGATATAAATGGCATCACGACCGTATGTAAGTGGCTTCACGACCGTTTGTGTTAGGCTTCACGACCGTATGTGTTAGGCCTCACGACCGTATGTGTTGGGCTTTACGACTGGTCGCGTTGCAGGATGCGACCTAATAAGTTTTTATTAATGGCTAGAAGTTTGCGTTGCTGTGATTTGATATCAGCTGTCACTTGGTCATACAATTCCTGTATGGCGTGTACGATAGGCGCTTGCGTCTTGTCAGCTTCCTCATTTACAACTACGCGTAAGCCTTTAGGCACGAGATGAATTTCTATATCCTCGCCTGCTTCCGCCGGCTCGCCGTCGTAGTGGATGACGCCTGGTTGAGAACGATGCACGTGCAACGACTTGCATTGGATTGTCCGCACATGGGAATTGGTATCGAGCGTCTTGTTGAGCATCTGCATCACCAGTTGCGGAGCACCAAGCACATTAAGCGGCTCAATGATGGTGACGTCGAGCAGACCGTCGCTCATTGAAGCCTGAGGAGCAATGTAGAAGTTGTTGCCGTACTGAGAAGCATTGCCGCAGGCTATAAGGAACGCTTTGTATGTTTCCGTCTGGCCGTCAATATTCAGCTCGTAGGTCTCTGGTTCGTAAGCCAAGCCGCCTCGTAAAGTGTTTTCAATGTATGTGCGCAGGCCACGCTTTCCGGAGCCTGCGAATTTCTCGCTAATGAAAGCGTCAAATCCCATTCCACATGTGCAGAAGAAAGGGATGTCATTGATCATTCCATAGTCAAGCGGCTTAATGTCGCAACGTGCCAGCACGCGCATAGCTTTGTCTGGATCCATTGGGATGCCCAGATGCCGGGCCAGACCGTTGCCGCTGCCCATGGGAATGATGGCAAGGGCGGTGTTTGTGTGGCGCAATGATCGTGCCACTTCGTTTACGGTGCCATCGCCACCTATGGCTACACAGACGTCCACTTCGTTGAGTGCTGCCTGTTGTGCAAGGTCGGCTGCATGACCACGATGGTCTGTCCATTCCACTTGCCATTCGAAACGGTCTGCATCGAGGAACGAAGGCAGCGACTGAATTATTTGGCTTTTATCGCGTGTTCCAGAAATAGGATTAGCAATGAATAACAAACGTGTCTTGCTCATGATAATACAATTTATGTCGGCACAAATATACACAAAAAGTAGTAACGAGATAAGCCTTTGGAAGAAAAAGAATAAGTTTTTGCACATTTTATCTCAGAAAATGCAATATCTTAAAAATTATTGTTACCTTTGCGCCGCTTTTAGATACAAACAGAACCTATACATATTTTATTATATGGGAATTTTACAAGAAAGACTGGCCAAGTACGACCGTCCTCAGAAATACAAAGAGTTGGGTATTTACCCATATTTTCGTGAGATAGAAGGAAAACAGGGTACAGAAGTTATTATGGAAGGCCATCGTGTGCTGATGTTTGGTTCGAATGCATATACTGGTCTTACCGGTGATGACCGTGTGATAGAGGCTGGCATAAAGGCTATGCGTCAGTACGGTAGCGGATGTGCCGGTTCGCGCTTCCTCAATGGCACTCTCGACTTGCACGTGCAACTGGAGAAGGAACTGGCCGAGTTCGTAGGCAAAGAGGAAACTATGTGTTTTGCCACAGGCTTCACCGTGAATAGCGGTGTGCTTGGGGTGCTTACCGACCGTCATGACTACATTATCTGCGACGACCGCGACCATGCCAGTATCGTGGACGGTGTGCGCAATAGCTTCTCACAGCGTCTGAAGTACAAGCACAACGATATGGCTGAGTTGGAATCCCTGCTGCAGCGCTGCCCTGAGGATGTTGTCAAGCTGATTGTCGTTGACGGAGTTTTCTCAATGGAGGGTGACCTCTGCAAACTGCCCGAGATAATCGCTCTGAAGCATAAATATCCTGGCACAGCAGTGATGGTGGACGAAGCTCATGGTTTGGGCGTATTCGGCCGTCAGGGCCGTGGCGTATGTGACCACTTCGGCCTGACTGATGAGGTAGACCTCATTATGGGCACCTTCTCAAAGAGCCTTGCTTCAATTGGTGGTTTCATTGCTGCCGACAGCTCGATCATCAACTACCTTCGTCATCACACCCGCACCTATATCTTCTCGGCTTCGTGCACACCCGCAGCTACAGCAGCAGCACGCGAGGCACTTCACATCATCCAGCAGGAGCCTGAACGTATTCAGAAGCTTTGGGATGTTACCAATTATGCCTTGCAGCGTTTCCGCGATGCTGGTTTCGAGATTGGTGACACAGAGAGCCCCATCATCCCTCTTTATGTTCGTGATGTCGACAAGACGTTCGCTGTTACCAAGATGGCATTCGATGCCGGTGTGTTCATCAATCCCGTTATTCCGCCCGCTTGTGCTCCGCAGGACACATTGGTGCGCGTAGCTCTTATGGCAACTCATACCAAGGAGCAGGTTGACGAGGCTGTGGAGGCACTGACGAACGTCTTCCGCGAGCTTGATATAATAAAGTAAAGAAATATTTGCAAAATAATTTGGTCGTTTCAGCGAAAACGACTACCTTTGCACCCGCAAAACCGAGAGAGGCAACGCAAGAAGTCTCAATCGGGTGAATGAAAGTTGCGTCCTTAGCTCAGTTGGTAGAGCAATTGACTCTTAATCAATGGGTCCAGGGTTCGAGCCCCTGAGGGCGTACATAATCAAATAAATCGTCATTCATTTGCGTCCTTAGCTCAGTTGGTAGAGCAATTGACTCTTAATCAATGGGTCCAGGGTTCGAGCCCCTGAGGGCGTACAATATAGGCTTCGTCGCGAGGACGAGGCTTATATTGTTTTTATATGGTTTAGTGCAAAGAAATGAGTCGCTACATCACTTATCTTGAAGGATGGATAAGTATATCATCAACTGTATAGTGATCCATGAAACAACTGCGGTCTACGTTTCCGCGTATGCCGCGTACACGGCTTGTAGCTGAATACTGCCACATTACGAAAGCTGCATTGTCGCACAACTGTGGCACTTCCTCAGCATAACGGGCGACCATGTACTTGTAGTTTGTAAACGGGCCGCTTAGGTATTTATTGTAGAAGTCGCGCGAGCAGTAGAGCACAGGCTTAACGCCATAGTGACGTTCAACCAATTGTATGAAAGCTCTGAGGTTGCGCTGGAATTGCTGTAAGGGTTCGCGTCCGCGTCTCTCAATGTCGATGATAGGCAACAAGTCCATCTCCCTAAGGTTTACGGTGTTGCGTAGGTTGTTGAATTGAAGTTGCGGACTGACGCTTGGTATATAAAAGTGATAGATGCCGACTCGGAGTCCTGCACGTTTAGCACCATTAAGATTGGTACGGTATGTGTTGTCTACGAGGTTTGCCCCTTCAGTAGCCTTAATGTATACATAAGCCACATCTCCGCTACGTGCTACTTCATGCCAGTTGATTGAGCCTTGATAATGGGAAACGTCAATGCCGGCAATGCGTTTGTTTGGTGTATGGTGTTGAAGTACCACTTTATTCACACTCCCAATCTCCACTTCGGGAGCCATTTCAGGTTGTGGAGTAAGCGCAGGGATAATAGCATCAGGCTGGGGAAGGGCGTCGTCTTCGTCAGTCTCTACTTGCTGTACAGCCTTCTTGGTCTTATTGATCTTCGCGTCGGCAGCAGAAGAAAAGGCGAAAAGACCAAGCACCGTACATACTATAAGAATATGTACGCGTGCATGGATGAATCTTAATATGGACGTGGAAAGAGCTACTGACGCCATGTGCTATTCCATCTCTGAACCGTCGAACGTGAGGGGTAGAAGATCGCGAACGCTGTCGACAATATAAATTCCGTCTTCGCCATATAGCAATACACGAATAGGTCGGCCATAACGTGTCTCGGCTTCAAGCAAGGCTTGGCGGCAGGCCCCACATGGCGACACGGGCTTGCCGAGAAATGCCCCTCCTGTAAAAGCTGCTATAGCAATGGCCACGGGAGCTTGTTCGGGAGCATTGGCCTGAGCAAAACAGAAAGCGGTGCGTTCGGCACATAAGCCCACGGGAAACGAGGCATTCTCCTGATTACTGCCGCAGTAAATGCTGCCGTCGGCAAGGCGCAGGGCCGCTCCAACTTTGAAATGGGAGTATGGCGAATAACTGTTGGCAGTCATGTCCTTGGCCTTTAGTACTAATTCGCGGTCATCAGCGGTCAATTCGTCAAGCGAAACGACACGAACGGTGAGGTTTATTTGAATTTCTTTCATGTTTTTCTCATTTTTCTCGACAAATATAGTAAGGTTTTTCGATAATTTCCCAAAAAAGGATTACTTTTGTGGCGGTATTAATGTTTTTTAGTCAATGAAGACTCGTTTTAAACTCTTTACATCATTTTTTGCGGCTCTTTTATGCTCGTTTGCCATCACAACTTCGCTGTATGCTCAGTCGGGGCAATCCGTGCAATGGAGATATATTGAGAACTACAAGGATATGGCGATAAATCAGATGCAACGCTATCAGATTCCTGCATCCATCACTTTGGCTCAGGGGCTTATCGAGAGCGGCGCCGGTCAAAGTCGCTTAGCTCGCGAGGCTCACAACCACTTCGGTATTAAAGTGGGCATGAACTGGACAGGACCGTACATCGTGATGAGCGACGACCGTCCTGACGACCGCTTCCGAAAGTATCGCACCGATGATGAGAGCTACGAAGACCACTCACGTTTCCTGCGCAACAATCAGCGCTATCGCTCGCTCTTTTCGCTTCAACTAACAGACTATCGCGGCTGGGCTCACGGACTGAAACGATGTGGTTATGCTACTAATCCGCGTTATGCTGAAATGCTCATTGGCACAATTGAACGTTATAACCTTCAGCAATTTGACTCTTTTTTAAGTGGACGTTACCATGCACGTTCCTCATCGGCCAACGAAGTTCGGACAGAAAGTGAGTTCTTTGCTCATCATATCGTTTATCGTGTGAATAAGACGTATATGATAATAGCTATCAATGGTGACACATGGGAGAGCGTAGCCAGGGAAACTGGCGTGAGCAAGCGTAAGCTGTTGAAATACAACGAAAGGATGAAAGGCGACAGACTGTCGTCAGGCGATATCGTTTATCTGGAAAAGAAGCCCACAAAGGCGGACAAGAAGCTCAAAGGCGTTCCTCACGTGGTGCAGCCAGGCGAATCACTTTACGATATAGCTCAGCATTATGCCATAAGACTGAAGAACCTATACACTCTGAATGGTCTGTCGCCTGATTATGTGCCACAAGCAGGCGACTTGATTTGGTTAAGATAATCTTACCACACCAATAAGCTATAAACGTACAAACTCAATAATTTACAAATCCTCCTCAATATGGCAGACGACAAAAAGATTATTTTCTCGATGGTTGGCGTTAGCAAAACTATCCAGCAGACTCAGAAGCAAGTTCTGAAGAACATTTATCTTAGTTTTTTCTATGGTGCTAAGATTGGCATTATAGGCTTGAATGGTTCTGGAAAGTCAACATTGCTGAAAATCATAGCTGGCTTGGATCAGAGCTACCAAGGTCATGTAGTATTTGCACCAGGCTACAGCGTTGGGTATTTGCCTCAGGAACCAGAGCTGGATGATAGCAAGACTGTTCGCCAAGTCGTTGAAGAAGGCGTTCAGCATATAGTTGATGCTCTTGCTGAATATGAGGACATCAATAATAAGTTCGGCCTTCCAGAGTACTATGAAGATGCCGATAAAATGAATGAACTGTTTGCCCGTCAAGGTGAATTACAGGATATCATTGATGCTACCGACGCCTGGAATCTGGACACGCGTCTGTCCAAGGCCATGGATGCATTAAGGTGTCCTCCCAGTGAGCAATTGTGTGGAGAACTGTCGGGTGGCGAACGTCGACGTGTCGCATTATGCCGTTTGCTGCTTCAGAAACCAGATGTATTGCTGCTTGATGAGCCTACTAACCATCTTGATGCAGAAAGCATTGACTGGTTGGAACAACATCTCAACCAATACGAAGGCACTGTCATTGCTGTAACGCACGACCGCTATTTCCTTGATGATGTAGCCGGCTGGATTCTTGAACTGGATCGCGGCGAGGGTATTCCTTGGGAGGGGAACTACAGCTCTTGGCTCGAACAGAAGTCGAAGCGGCTTGAGATGGAAGAGAAAGTTGAGTCGAAACGAAGGAAAACGTTACAACGAGAGTTGGAATGGGTTCGAATGGCGCCAAAGGCTCGTCAGGCAAAGGGAAAAGCACGTTTGTCCAACTATGAGCGCATGTTAAATGAGGACGTGAAGGAGAAGGAGCAGAAACTGGAGATCTTCATTCCGAGCGGTCCTCGTCTGGGCAATAAGGTTATAGAGGCACACGGTTTAGCTAAAGCATTCGGTGACAAGGTTCTGTTCCATGATTTAGATTTCACTTTACCTCCAGGTGGCATAGTAGGCGTTATCGGTCCTAATGGAGCAGGCAAAACGACTCTATTCCGCTTGATTATGGGTTTGGAAAAACCGGACGCAGGAAGTTTTGAAGTAGGCGAAACAGTAAAGATTGCATATGTTGACCAGAGCCATAAGGACATAAAGGCAGATGAAACTGTTTATCAAATTGTTTCACAAGGCAATGAACTTATCCGTATGGGCGGTCGTGATATCAATGCGCGTGCTTATCTGTCGCGTTTCAACTTCACAGGAGCCGATCAGGAAAAGAAATGTGGAGTGCTCTCAGGCGGTGAGCGCAATCGCTTGCATTTGGCTATGGCATTGAAAGAAGAAGGTAATGTGCTTCTGCTTGACGAGCCAACTAATGATATCGATGTCAACACCTTGCGTGCATTGGAAGAAGGTCTTGAAGCGTTCGCCGGTTGTGCCGTGGTAATCAGCCATGACCGTTGGTTCCTCGACCGTATTTGCACGCATATACTTGCTTTCGAAGGCGATGGCAATGTTTATTATTACGAAGGCTCGTATACTGATTACGAAGCACATAAACTACGCCGCCTGGGCCTTGAAGAACCTAAGCGCATCCGCTATCGCAAGTTGGAGTAATGCTGGGTGTTTCGCCATGATAATGGCTTAATACAAAGACTTATTGTCGAGGACGGAAGAGCTCGCGCAGGTTGTTAAAGTCTTTCTTTACCTGTAAGCCTATTCCCTGTGTGGTCAGCGCCGTTTTGGTGAAGTAACGGTCGTTGGTTTCGCTATATGCTCTCAGACTTAGGTTGCCGGATTTAGTGAGAAGCCACTGCACATCAAAGTCGCCAATGAAATTGGTGTTGGCAATAGGTGTATCACGGTAACCGAATGTGCCATTAATGAGCAAGCGGTTGTTTAGCAGACGACCGCTGAGACTGCCTTCGACATCTACATCATTGAAGCCGTAGGTATTGGTGGTGAAATTAGTACCGAAGTTCCAGTTGCTGTTTCCAATGGCATTGGAGAGGAAGTTATTAAACTGTCCTGACAGGGTGGAGGAGAGGAGGCTCTGAACAGCGGAGTTGGCCTGGCTTTGCTGGTCGGCGAGTCCATAGGTGTAAAAGCGTCCAATGCCAAGCAGGTATATGACTTGCAGGTTTCTTTCTTCTTCAGTAGAGATGAGCGAGCGAACCATCTGCTTCTCGTCTTCGTTGACGTTGGGAATGTCGAAATCGAAGGAAACATTGGGCTGCTCGGCACGTCCTCCTATATTCATGATACAATTCACACGGACGTTTGATGCAGAGAAGTTGTTGCCTACGGACAAGTCGTTGAGCGACACCGACGGGACTGTATACACTGCCTGTAGATTGAGGTCGCCCTTCATTGGGTCGCCACCGAAGGTTATGGTGCTGCCTTGCTGGAATTGGAAGTCTTTGCGTATGACGTCCTGAAGTGACAAACGGTATGTGCCGTGATCGACGCGGTATGTACCGTACATTTGGAAACGTCCTTTGTTATAGAAGTTTGCACGTATATGTCCGTTGCCAAAGAGGGTTATGTAATCCTCTGAACGAGGATCCATAAGTAAGCGCAACTGGGCATCGGGCGTTATATCCAAATCGAAGTTGATATGCATATCATTGGGCTCGTCGTCTCCCGCGTCCTCATTGCTATTGTCGTTAGAAGATCCCGATAAACCAGATTGCCCGCCAACTGATGTCTGCCGAGCTCCTTCTTCTTTGTTTACAAATGTGATGAATTCGTTCTCGGTCGTGGCATCAGGAGTAGAAACATTGTACGTGAAGACCGTGCCAGAGGTTGGCCTGCAGTTGATGTCTACATTCAATTGTCCGGGCACACCGCTAAGCTTGACGTTTCCATTGGCAAATACTGTACCATAGAACGTCTGGTCCCCAAAATCGCGGAAGTCATAACCTAAGAAATTATGTGCTGTGATGTTGAAGTCGTATTCCATATTCTTGAAATGCTGGAAACGCAACTCACCATCCATATCAGCATAATGATCGCTTGTTCCAAGTCGGTGATAGCGGTCGTAGATTTTGACATCGCGGAAACGTATTCCACCTGGGTAGAGGTGTATGCTATCGCCCCCGAGGAGGTGGTAGTGAGTGCCTAAGACGTCTATCGTCGTTGATAGAGTGTCCACAGCAAGGTCACCTTCAAGGTCAAGCTGTTTGAATGGCCCATGGAGATTTGCATGTCCAGTTACCTGCCCCTTGAAATCGGTAAAGATGCCTTCGGTGAAATAGTTAATAAAATATGTATTAAGATACCGTGCTTGTATATCAAGGGTCATGCCTCGGCCTTCCTCGTGCCCTGGTTTAATAAGACCTATCACGTGACTTATCTCCTTGTGAATAGGTTCGTGAATGAAAGCGTCTAAGTCTATGGCTCTCTCGTCCTTCCGCCCAAATCCTCCTGTGACATAAACTGTACCTAACAGGCCGTCGTTGAGTGTGAAATTATCAACTCTGAGGTCTGCGTCAACGGCAATATCGTCGAAGAAATTGTGTGCCTTGACGCTGCCTGTAGCCAAGCCTGCCAGTTCAACATCATGAAAGTCTATGAGTCCGAAAATATATTGGAGGTTTATACCGCGGAGGTCAGCATATAGAGTATCTGCATTGTCTTTGGAGATTCGGCCGTTGACGATAAGGTGACGACCGAGTTGCGACACTTGGAAATCGTGAACATCTACTATCTTGTCGTGAATACTAACCTGTGCGGGCATGACATTCCATATAGTATCTGAAACTATTACTTGCGAAGGTAAAAGTTTTATATTGGCACCGAATTTTCCATGGTCGTCTTTTGAAAAATGTGATGCGGTTGAAAGCGAACCTTTTAAAGCAGGCAAGTTATGGTCATCCCAATTGAATACCGAGTGTAATTCGTCATTTTTGGCGTCAGCAGAGAAAGATAGGTCAAGCGGTCCTGTTGCCATCATTCGTTGTAGGGTGAGGAATGTAGTCAGACTATCATGTTCCTGATTGAAGACCAAACTTGCCGCTCTCAAATTCTCAGCACCGTAGATGACATGAGGCAGGTCGGCTTTCACTGTCATCTTTTGTTTCTTGCCATCGACAGAGCCTTCAATGTATCCGGGCTCTAATAAATCTATATCCAGATTGGCGAATTGTTGCAGGGCTTTCGTATCCCATAAATTAACTGAAAAGTCAATGTGGTCGTCAGTAGGTTGAACATATGTCTTAGGCTCAGGTATGAGCGAAGGCATCGACTTATGAAGCATAGCCTGAGCTGTGTGAACAATAGTGCTGTAGTTGAACCTGCCGTCGGCATGAGCATCAATGAAATCTCCTCTTACCAGCATATGATGTCCGTGGTCATCGTTGGCAAGAGCTATGTACATATTATCAAGAAAATATTTATGTTCCCCAGACTTCACTTGAAGGTCATCGAGTTTGACAAAACCTTGAAGTTGATTCAGACCTTTCGTGTCGAATGTAATGTTCTGCGTACTAGTGAGATTGGCGTTAAAAGCGCATTCATATTGATCATCAGTTAGTTTAACCATTGCCTGTATGGAACGTGCTGAGAAATCCAAGTCGGCGTCAATATGGTCTATTTGTGTGTCCTTAATAGTCAGACCGTCTGCCTTGACATTACCTTTGGCAGAACCATTTTTTAAACTTCCAGCAAGATCGGTTACAATAGTCAGATGGTCAACGGGGAAATCTTTGTTCTCGGAGAGCAGCTCGGCTAAGCGGAAATCGTTAGTCGTTGCAGTAAGTTGGAACTGATCTTCACCTGTGACGTTTCCTTGTGCTATGACATCTCCAATTGATGTCTTTAGGTTGATATCAGCTTCGCTTCGACGGGTATGGTTGTCGGCCTGAACCACTCCTTCCAATGATATGTCCCCAAACCTGGCTAACATCGAAGCCAAGTCAGGTTTTAATACCTTTTTATATTGCTCGGATGAGAATTTTGAGAGCAGAGGTGCATAAAACTCGTTTGATGCATTGAATTGTTTTATTGAAACGAGGATATCATCGAATGGCATTGCCAGAAGTGTATCTTTAGTATTGACATGACCTATTGCTTTTGTACTCAGGTTAAAGCCGTCGGTAGCCACTTCGAATTGACTCAAAGTAAACCGCCTCTGATGAAGGGTTGCATCCGCTGCTATATCCACAGGTTGTGACAAAAGATTCGCTTCTGGAAAGAGTGGAGCCAGGTCAGTGGGCATTAACCGACCTTCGATGAGCAAGGCAGCCAACATCCTGTCGTCAAGTTTCCAACCACCCACAGCTCGGTTGTTTAGCTTCGCACTCAGTTTTAATTCAGTGTTCGGTAGTCGTATTTCTGCATCTTTGAGTCGAGCTTCATACTTGTCGGCCATGAATGTAGCCTTGAGGTTGTCTAACCTTAAACCACTCCTTGATTCTACAAGGCTTAATTTCTTGATATCAACTGAGATATCATCATTTGTCAATTTGTCAAGCGAAGCTTCAAGGCTAAGGTCATCAAGTTGGAAATGCGCTATCGAGAAGTGGTCTGACTCTGGTTCGTAATCAAGGTCGTGCGATAATACTCCACGACGGATTATGATGTTAGAGATTGCCAAGTCGAGTGGGGTAGAAGTTGTGTCTTGCGATGCAAAACTATCTATTATAAATTGGAAATTATAAGGACCTTCCTTAGTACGCTTGCGCAGGTTTATGTCATAACCGAACAGTTGTACATTCTCAATCCTTATTCGTCCTTTCAGCAACTGCAGCACATCTATTTTGGAACTAATACGAGCAGCCGACAACAAAGTGTCGCCTTCTAAATCGCAAATAAGGGCATCATCAAGAACGATACGGTTAAAGAGGCCTATTCGTGCATTGCCGATGTTTACTTTAGTTTTCAACTGTTCGGAAAGTACATCTGAGACCTTACCTGCCAACCATCTTTGACAAGCTGGAGTGGCAGTGAAGAGTATGATTCCGAGGTAGAGTGCCAAGAGCAAACCTACGACGAATCGGACTATATTTCTAAGTGTTTTGATAGCTCACTATGATATTTACGAGAGCAAAAGTAGTCTTTTTTTAGGTTTTCGACAAAATTCTTTAAGCTTTATGGTATCTATTTTACTTTTTTTCGCTAAATTTGCGCAGTTTTTAGCTAAAACCTTTTTATTTTTATTTTATTTATATGGCAAATGTAATCAAGTTACGCAAAGGCCTAGACGTAAACCTGAAAGGCAAAGCGAGCTTGGAAGTCATGCAAACAATTGTTGATGGTCAGTATGCACTGGTCCCCGATGATTTCTATGGCATGAAGCCCAAGGTCGTTGTCAAGGAAGGGGAAACAGTCAAGGTCGGGGATGCCTTGTTCGTTGACAAGAATCATCCCGAAGTGAAGTTCGTTTCGCCTGTCAGCGGCACGGTAGCTCTTGTCGAGCGCGGTGAACGCCGTAAGGTGATGAGCGTTCGCGTAGATGCCGATGGCAAGCAGGAAGCACGCTCCTTCGATGAGAAGGATCCGCTGAATCTGCTGCTCGAGAGTGGCTTGTTCGGGTTCTTCCGCATGCGTCCTTACGACGTCGTCGCCAATCCCGAGGACAAGCCCAAGGCTATTTTCGTAAGCGCTTTCAACAGTATGCCTTTGGCTGCCGATTTCGAGTTTGTCCTCAAGGGACAAGAAAAGGAGTGGCAGGCAGGACTCTCTCTGCTGGCAAAGATCGCTAAGGTAAACCTCTGCATATGCGCCTGTCAGAAAGCTGAAGCACTGACCGTTGCTAAGGACTGTACCATCAATGTGTTTGAGGGTCCCGCTCCTGCTGGCAACGTAGGTGTTCAAATCAACCACATTGACCCGATAAACAAAGGTGAAGTGGTTTGGACGCTCGGTGCCGAAGAGGTTATCTTCATTGGCCGTCTAGTTCTCACTGGAAAAGTGGACTTTACACGCACTATTGCGGTCGCAGGTAGCGAAGTGAAAACTCCCAAGTATGCCAAGGTAATAGTGGGAGCTCCTCTCGCCGCAGTACTTAAGGGCCAGCTTGATGAGAGCAAGAGTCTGCGCATCATCAACGGCAATCCCATGGTGGGTGTAAAGACCTGTAAGGAAGGCTTCCTTGCAGCGCATGCTACTGAGGTCACCGTTATTCCCGAAGGCGACGATGTTCATGAGATGCTCGGTTGGATAGCTCCGCGCTTCAAAGAATTCTCCACTAGTCGCAGCTATTTCAGCTGGCTTAAGCCCAAGAAGACAGAGTACACCATGGATGCCCGCATCAAAGGTGGTGAACGTCACATTATCATGTCGGGTGAGTACGACCGTGTATTCCCAATGGACATCTACGCAGGATACTTAGTCAAAGCCATCATCTCAGGCGACATCGACCGTCAGGAAGCACTCGGTATTTACGAGGTTGCTCCCGAGGATTTCGCCATCGCCGAGTTCGTGGATAGTTCTAAGCTCGAATTGCAACGCATTGTGCGCGAAGGACTCGATATCCTAAGAAAAGAGAATATGTAAGAAGCGGACCCTCCCCCCGCCCTCCCTTGTAGGGAGAGAGTGGCCACCTTCGAGAAACATATAAATCATGAGTATACATATTAAATAGTAAAGGATTCTGCTTTCTCCCTACAAGGGAGGGCTGAGAGTAGGTCTGATTTCTATTATGAATAGTCTAAGAAAATTTTTCGACAAGATAAAGCCGAACTTCGAGGAGGGTGGAAAGCTCCACGCCTTCCGTTCGCTTTATGATGGCTTCGAGACATTTGCTTTTGTGCCGAACACGACTGCAGGTCGCGCCGGCACTCACGTCCACGACGCCATCGACAGCAAGCGCATTATGTCGCTCGTTGTCATCGCGCTTGTGCCTGCGTTGCTCTTCGGTATGTACAACGTAGGTTATCAGAACGCACTTGCTGCCGGACAATTGGAAAACGCCTCCTTCTGGGGCATGTTCTGGTTCGGATTCCTCGCCGTGCTACCCAAGATCATCGTAAGTTACGTTGTTGGTCTTGGTATTGAATTTACCGTTGCTCAGTGGAAGAATGAGGAGATTCACGAAGGTTTCCTCGTATCAGGCATCATCATTCCTATGATTGTCCCGGTAAATACTCCGCTGTGGATGCTTGCCATCGCTACTGCTTTCGCAGTTATCTTCGCCAAGGAGATATTCGGCGGCACTGGCATGAACATCTTCAACGTTGCTCTTATCACGCGCGCGTTCCTCTTTTTCTCTTACCCCTCCAGCATGACTGGCGACGACACCGTTTGGGTTGCTCAGCACACCATCTGCGGTCTTGGCTTCAATGTGCCTGACACATTCTCTGCTGCCACTCCTCTCGGTGAGATTGCCGCTGGTGCTACTGCTCTCTCTTCGAGCTTCTGCGACCAGGTGTGCGGTTTCATTCCGGGTTCCATCGGTGAGACTAGCGTCATCGCCATCGCTCTCGGTGCTATCCTCCTCCTTTGGACTGGCGTAGCTTCTTGGAAGACAATGTTGAGCGTGTTCGTAGGCGGTGCCTTGACAGCATGGCTATACAATGCTCTCGGCCTCTCACCTCTCGATGCATGTCAGCACATTGTACTCGGCGGCTTCTGCTTCGGTGCAGTATTCATGGCTACCGACCCTGTCACTTCAGCTCGCACTGAAGGCGGTAAGTGGGTTTATGGTTTCATGATTGGTTTCGTAGCTGTTACGGTTCGTGTGCTCAATCCCGGTTATCCCGAGGGTATGATGCTCGCCATTCTTCTCATGAACCTGTTTGCTCCGCTGATCGACTACTGCTTCGTAAGCCGTAACATTTCAAAACGCGCAAAACGCGCAACTAAAAACTAACAGATATGGCGAAGAAATTTTCATGCAGTCAGTGCGGCCAGACATTCGAAGCCGCATCAATGCCCGACAAGTGCCCTATCTGTGGCGCTGACACTTCCCATCTTAAGGAAGTGAAATCAAAGGGTATTAATACCAATGGTAATGTTTATACCATCTGCTATGCTGCAGTAATGGTGGTGCTCGTTGCCTTCCTGTTGGCTTTCGTGAGCAGTGCGCTCAAGTCTAAGCAGGATGCTAACGTGGCAATAGACAAACGTACTCAGATTCTGGCTTCCCTCGGCGTTCGCGGCATTGCCAAGAGCGATGTAGAGGCTAAGTACAATGAATTGATTCAAGAAACTTGTGTGATGTCTCCAGACGGTCAGGTGCTCGAAGGCCAAGATGCTTTCGATATTGATACCAAAGAGATTGGCGACAAGTTCCCCGTTTATAAGGCTAAGACTGCCGATGGTGCCGACGCATTGGTTCTTCCCCTGAAAGGCCGTGGCCTTTGGGGCGGCATCTGGGGCTATGTGGCTGTGACTCCCGATTGTCAGAAGGTGCTTGGCGCTTTCTTCAACCACGAGAGCGAAACAGCCGGCCTTGGTGCTCTCATTAAGGATGAGCCTTTCCAAAGCCAGTTCATCGGCCGTCCCGTAATGGGTGATGATGGCAAAGTAGCCCTCACGGTCGTCAAGAAGGGCGAGAGCAAGGCCCCAGCTGAAGTCGATGGCGTTACTGGTGCGACCTTGACCTCTAAGGGCGTCGGGGAGATGCTTCAAACAGGCATCCAGCAGTATGTCGATGTTCTCGGCGGTGTTAAGCCTGCCGGCGAATGCTGCCATAAAGCCGAGAAGTGCTGTGATAAACCCGATTGCAAGTGCGCAGAGAAGAAGGTGTGTGCTTGCAAGGACGGCAGCTGCGGTGATGCCGCTTGCAACTGCGCTAGCGATGCTAAGTGCTGCGCACGCGAGGAATGTCCTTGCGCCTGCTGCGAAAAAGCTGCTCCTTGCGAGAAGGCTGAAGGCTGCGGTCATCACGAAGGCTGTGGCGACTGCCCTGAAAAGGCTGGCACCGAGGCTCCTCACAAGTGCAAGAGTGGCAACGACTGCTGCAAAAGCGGTGTATGCGACAAGAGTGGTTCCTGTGGTAAACCTGGTTGCAATGGCGACAAGGCATGCTGCGGTCAACGCTAACTTTCAACTTTAAACTTTCAACATTAAACTATACGAAAGTATGAGTATGTTTTCTAAAGCCAACAAGGAGGCGCTGATCAATCCGCTGAACCTGAACAACCCAGTTGTGGTGCAGGTGCTCGGTATTTGTTCGGCTTTGGCAGTGACGGCTAAACTCGAGCCTGCCATCGTGATGGGACTTTCAGTGACCATCATCACAGCCTTCTCCAATCTGATTATATCCCTCATCCGCAACTCCATCCCCAACCGCATTCGTATCATTGTGCAGCTGGTGGTTGTGGCTGCGCTGGTAACCATTGTTAGCCAGGTGCTCAAGGCCTTTGCCTACGATGTCAGCGTGCAGCTGTCCGTGTATGTCGGCCTCATCATCACCAACTGTATCCTCATGGGCCGCTTGGAGGCGTTTGCCATGATGAACAAGCCCTGGCCTTCGTTCCTCGACGGTATCGGCAACGGCATCGGTTATGCCCTCATCCTCATTATCGTCGGTTTCTTCCGCGAGCTCCTTGGCTCCGGCACGCTGCTCAACTTCCAGGTCATTCCCGACTGGTGCTATGAGCACGGCTATGTGAACAACGGTATGATGACCATGCCCGCCATGAGTCTTATCATCGTGGGTTGTGTCATCTGGGCACATCGCGCTTACAACAAGGATTTGCAGTAATAACCCAGTAAAAAGAAACAAGAATTATGGAACACCTATTAAGTTTGTTCGTCCGCTCCATCTTTGTGGACAATATGATTTTCGCGTTCTTCCTGGGTATGTGCTCTTATCTGGCCGTGTCCAAGACTGTGAAGACCGCATTCGGTCTCGGTGTGGCTGTTACCTTTGTGTTGCTTATCACCGTGCCCGTTGACTACCTGTTGCAAGTTTATGTCCTTGGCCCCGACTGCTTGGTGCAAGGCGTAGACCTAAGCTTCCTATCGTTCATCCTATTCATCGCGGTTATTGCAGCCATGGTGCAGTTGGTAGAGATGATTGTCGAGCGCTTCAGCCCATCGCTGTATGCTGCCCTCGGTATCTTCCTTCCGCTGATTGCCGTGAACTGCGCCATCATGGGTGCCTCGCTGTTCATGCAGCAGCGCATTACCATGCCCGACACCAATTCCCAGGCCATCACTGGCATATGGGATGCCGTGGCTTACGCTCTCGGTTCCGGTATCGGCTGGCTGTTGGCTATCACCTGTCTTGCAGCTATTCGCGAGAAGATGGCCTACACCGATGTGCCCAAGCCTCTCCAGGGCCTCGGCATTACGTTCATTACCGTCGGCCTGATGGCCATGGCCTTCATGTGCTTCTCTGGTCTTAATCTCTAAACAACAAGCAGAAAAACAATGAATACATCTTTAATCTTAACAAGCATTGTGGTTTTCCTCGTGATTATCATCGCGCTGGTTATCATTCTGCTTGTTGCAAAGGCTTACCTCTCGCCGAGTGGTAATGTCACGATTACTATGAACGGCAAGGACACGTTGTCCGTGCCTCAAGGCGCAAGCCTTCTGTCCACGCTGGCGCAGGAAGGAATCTATCTTCCTTCAGCCTGCGGCGGTAAAGGCTCTTGCGGTCAGTGCAAATGTCAAGTCACCGAGGGTGGTGGCGAGATTCTCGACTCAGAGAAAGGCCACTTCACCCGTAAGGAAGTCAAAGACCACTGGCGCCTCGGCTGTCAGTGCAAGGTCAAGGGCGACCTCGGCATACAGGTGCCCGACAGCGTCCTCGGCGTCAAGGAATGGGAATGTACCGTTATTGGCAACAAAAACGTCGCTACCTTCATCAAGGAGTACAAGGTCGCTCTGCCTCCAGGCGAGCACATGGACTTCGAGCCCGGTTCCTATGCTCAGATCAAGATTCCAGCATTCGACTGCATCGATTACGACAAGGACTTCGACAAGAGCCTCATCGGCGACACCTATCTGCCCGCATGGGAGAAGTTCGGACTCTTCCCCCTCAAGTGCAAGAACCCCGAACCCACCATCCGTGCCTACTCCATGGCCAACTATCCCGACGAGGGCGACATCATCACCCTCAACGTACGTATCGCCACGCCTCCCTTCAAGCCGAAGGAGCAGGGTCCTGGCTTCATGGACGTCAACCCAGGTATTGCCTCGTCGTACATCTTCTCGCTGAAGCCTGGCGACAAGGTCATCATGAGTGGCCCTTACGGCGAGTTCCGTCCGCAGTACGGCACCGGTCGCGAGATGATTTGGGTCGGCGGCGGTGCTGGTATGGCTCCCCTGCGTGCTCAGATCATGCACATGCTTAAAGGCCACGGCGTGAAGGATGAAGATCGTCAGCGTCCCATGCACTACTTCTATGGTGCTCGCGCTTTGGAGGAGATTCCTTTCCTCGACGACTTCCTGCAGTTGGAGAAGGACTTCCCCAACTTCCATTTCCACCTCGCCCTCGACCGTCCAGATCCCAAGGCCGACGCAGCTGGCATCAAGTACACTCCGGGCTTCGTAGCTCCTGTGATGGGCGACACCTACCTCAAGGCACACGAGGCTCCCGAAGACTGCGAGTACTACCTCTGCGGACCTCCAATGATGGCCAAGACCGTCCTCGACCTGCTCCATAGCCTCGGCGTCGAAGACGACATGATCCGATTCGATAACTTTGGCGGTTAAGACCTCCAAGCTATAAATAAAATCCCCGACAATTGTTTGTCGGGGATTTTTTTATTCTGCTTCCGCTAGAACTACGAGTTTAGGGAGCCAGATGGGCGGACTACTCTCAACCTTGTCGGTTTGTGTGCTGAAATATATAAAGTTGTATTAGTCCTTGAGCTTAAGCAGCGTCCTTAGCGCCATTGGGACAAGGTGATTGATATCCAATCGTTCCACGTCATCGAGGAACTTTAAGCCACGTTCCAGTTCGCCAAGTCCTATGTAACCAAGAGCTAACATCAGTTTGCAATGAATCTCATTACGGCTGTCGAGGTCTCCATCCCATACAAGTAGGTCCGGCAGCGACACAGCGAAGTAATCCATCGTCTGATGCTCAAAGAGATGCTGCTTACCGTAATTGATAAGTTTGTAGCATAAACCACGAGATTTATCATTTAATGATTTGCTATTTCCCATTTGAGCCGCGGCTTGCTCTTCATTTGCCAGTTCAAGGTCTGCCAGCTTACGGTATGCCATAGCTGCATAGAATATCTTGTCGGGCTTGGCATCGTTATAGTACATAGCAGCTGCAGGTTCTGTAGGTCCTTCAGTTGCCAGTTCATAATGATGTCGCGCTTCATTAAGGTCGCCCAATCTTTCGTATGCCAGGCCTAGCAGATAGTGGAAATCGTTCTCCTGTGCGCCATATAGCTTGCCTTCACCGAGGTGATGAGGATATTCAAGACATTGCTTCAACAAATCGATTGCATATTGAATAGCAGAGGTCGCTACTTCTTTTTCCTTGTCGGAATCCGAGGTAAGATTCTTCTTAGCTTGCTCTACACGGCATATCTGATACTGTGCCGAAACCTTTCCTTCGCCACCTTCCCAAGGATGGAATTTGTGGGCATCAAGTTTGACCTGCGCCTCTTCATATCGTCCAAGATGATTGAGCAATGTAATCTCTTCCAATATTAAGTCGTCGCGCCGTTGAATTAGTTTAGGATATTTCTCCAAGAAAGCCAGTCGCTCTGCATGCGGGCGCTGCAGACGTTTGTAGAGCTGATCCAGCTCCATCAGCACGCGTTCGTCATTCTCGTCAAGGCGGAAGGCACGCTCCATATATTCCACAGCCTCATCCTTACGTCCCTGTTTGTTGAATCGAGCAAGTGCTAAGTTCCGCCAAACGGTTGGGAACTTCGGGTCTAGCTTGGCAGATAGTTCCCAGTTCTCAATGGCAAGGTCATACTGCCGCTTGTCGTAGTATAGACAGCCGAGATAGTAGGGCGCACGGGCTCCGTCGGGGTTCATAGCCTTAGCCATGGTCAGCACTACGACATCCTCTATGCGGTTCGGAAAGCAGCAATAGCTGTCTACCTTCTCGGCCTTTTCAAAAGCTTCGTTGGCAGCAACGGCATCGCCCAGCCCCAGTTGAGCCCAACCTGTATAATAATAGGTAAGCTGATGTTTCGTCTTGCAAAGCTTCAGTATCTCAATGCACTCCTGCCAAAGCCCGGCCTGAGCATAGTCCAACGCCAGTTCGTGGTAGTTGTGCACGTTTCCGTGCATCATCTCCACCATCTCCTTCAACAAGTCTTTGTCCTTAGTTAGCAGGTATTGCTCGTAGCGGATGCCGTAGTTGAAGGGGTCTAATCTTAGCGAATCCTTGATTAGCGACAGCCGTTCGTTCAGTTCCTGCGAACTGCCCATCTGTAGTCCGCCTTTCTGCTTGCCTTCCTGTAGCTTACGAAGAACGACAGCCTTCAGTGCACGCGCTTTGTGATTACAACTATTGAAAATAAGACAGCGGTTAAGTTCGTCAAGCGCGTCGTCGTAGCGACCTTGGCTAACGCTGATACAGGCGGCTTCGAAGTAACCGGCATCGGCCCATGCCTTGTTCCACGTTGATTTCCAGAACAGTTCGTAAGCCTCTTGCTTTCGGAACTGGAACTTAAGAGCCAATGCCAGATTGAAGATAGCCTCGCCATCGTAAGGATTGGGGTTACGTTTCTGCCATATTTTCACGGCCTTACGCAAGTAAGTCTCTGCTTTATCAAAGCGCCCTCGGCGCAGATACCATAGGCCTGTTTGATTCAGGCATCTCACATCATTAGGGTCACGGCGAAGCGCCTCTTCGTAATAGTCAAGAGCCGACCATGTGGCATGACGGTACTGCTCCAGGTGCAGTCCAGTTAGGTATAGCTGGTCGTTGGTCTTCGTCTGCTCGGGTGGCAGCGCAGCTTCGGCAGCATCAGGAATAGGACGAATCTCGTCAGGTTCTGGAGTCCATGTTAACAGAGCCACGGCCTCGCCCCCAAGGTCTGGCTGAGAAGTTACCTTAAAAATATTAAAGGTAAGGTCAGATAAAGGTGAGTCTTGGCTGTTAACCTCTTTTGTGAAAACCTCCTCTGGCGAAAGGGCGACCGTTTCTTCATAAAGTGTTTCTCCCTTCATATTTCGTAGCACCAGCCGCACCTCCTGCTTTGATGTCGCTAACACCTTAAAACATATGCTGTTTCCTTCGCCTATAGAAGATGGGATGGGCGAGAGGTTGAACACAAAGTCTTTCGTAGCCTGTTTCACAATACCTATCTCGCGGTATGGCATGAAGTACTGCGTAAACTGCTTCTCCTCATATGGCATCAGCCACGTGAAGTCCGGTTGGTTTTCGGTATAAACGCCTGCCATCAGTTCGATGTAGGGGCGGAACCCCTCTTGTAGTGACAAATGAAGAAAGTCGGTTTCGTCTCCAAATGAAGAATTAGAGTTACCTTCTGAAGATTGATGTAATACACCTCTTTCACTTTTCACTCTTTCTTTTGTCACTTCATCTGTCAGGTTTCTATCCCATGCCCTGCCGAAATCTCCATTGCCCCATGTCCACTGTTTCTTGCCTGGCGAGAAGTGGTGACTTGCCACATGAAGCATGCCGCCATGAGTGTCGTTCTCGTAGCCCCCCTCGAAATCGTATTTTGAGTTAACGGCCATATAGCTCGTCGGCACCTTGATATTCCTGTAGTTAGAGATATCCACGCCGGCAGAATAGTCCATCTTATAATAAGTACCCGTAGCAATCGGGAAACTCGACACGGCACGTTTGCCATGATCGAACACGGCATTCACGTCGGGCGGGAACACACTTTGGTACTCGTCATTAACTTCAACGGCTGGATTTGCCCACCACAAAAAAGTCTGAGGTAGGGGAGTGCGGTTGCTCACGCGTCCCTGTATCTCCAAATAGGCACAACCCGGGCGCAAAGTGAAGCCCGCCATACCCTTTTGGTGGAACATACGTTCCATCTCGTTCACCCACACCGTCACGCTGCCATCCTTGTTCTCTTCTATAGTGCAATCCACTGGCATATAAGTGCTTGGCCTATGATGCTGTGGCCAGTTGAACTCTATGCCTCCGCTTATCCATGGTCCTGCCAGTCCCACCAGTGCCGGTTTGATGACATGGTTGTAGTACACGAAGTGACGCTGCTTCACCTTGTCGTATGCCATCTGTATTCTTCCGCCAAGCTCAGGCATAATCATCACTCTGATATACTCGTTCTCAAGCCAAACCACATGCCACTCTTGGGGCTTTGGCTCATCGGCAATCGACTCGATAACGGGGTAAGGATATACTACTCCGCTACTGCCTTGATAGACGCGTTTCTCTAAGAACATCGGATTCTTTTCCGCTTTCCCTACTTCGTAGGTCGGGATAGTTACTGTTTCACGCCAAGCGCGGACAGAGGCAGTTCCAAAAGTCTCGTCTTCAGCCCTTCCTGTGAGAGAGGAAGCAGAATCCTTTTGATTAAATGTATTCTTATCCATAATTCAAATAGTTATATCTTCACTGTTGCTTTTTCGTATGCTATACTTGAAAGTACTCTCAACCTCTCAGGGATGGTGAGAGAGGCTTTATCTTCTATTCCTCCAACTCCTTTCCCTTCGTTTCAGGGCAGTTTATCCATAGGAACACGAAGGCGAAAGCACAGATGGCAGCATAAACCCAAAAGGTGCCGCTGCTACCTAAGGCTGCGTTCATCGAAGGGAACGAGAAGGTCAGCGTACAGCAGCCCACCCATAAGGCGAAAGTACACGTCGCCATCGCCACGCCGCGGATGCGGTTTGGAAAGATCTCTGCCAACAATGTCCATGTCACAGGGCCGAGCGTCATAGCGTAGACTGAGATGGCTGCCACCACGAGTGCCACCATGGCGAAGCCCGTCAGCTGTTGATAATAGCAGTAGCCCAGCACTGCGTAGATGATGCCCAGCCCGCCGGCGCCCAGCAGCATCAGCGTCCTGCGCCCCCATTTCTCTATTGTATAGAGGGCCACAAAAGTGAACAGCACATTGGCTATGCCAGTGATCACGATATTGATGAACATTCCGTCAACGTCGAAACCCGCCCCCACGAATATCTCTTGAGCATAGTTGAAGATTACGTTGGTGCCGCACCACTGTTGGAAAACAGCGATGAAAAGGCCAAGGAGCAAGATATTGCGGTATTTGTGCGACAATAGTGACTGGCCAACACCTGATCCATCCCCAAAGGAGGGTAATTCTTGATTTCTGATATGATTGTTGGAATCCTCTTTGAACTCTTCTCCCTTAGGGGGATGCTGGTGATGGGCTCTTACATACACCGGACTTTCAGGAATAAAAAAGCTCATTATAAGGAATGTTGCAGCGGGAAGAGTCTCTGCCCAGAACATCCAGCGCCAACCCCAAGCCACGTTCCATGCCTGACTTTCGGCCACAGCAGTGTCACGCGCCAATAACATGTTCACCACTTGTGCTGCCAAAATGCCAAGCACAATGGTCATTTGGTTCAGGCTTACCATACGTCCGCGTATCTCTGCCGGGCTCACCTCGGCAATATACATTGGCGAGAGGGCTGAAGCCACGCCAATTCCTACGCCTCCTATGAAACGTGCAACATTAAATAATACAAAGTCGTTGAACAACCCAGTTACTACAGCCGACACTGTAAACAACACGGCAGCCGTTGTCAGCAATGGCTTGCGGCCATAACGGTCGGCAGCTGCGCCTGCCACCATTGCGCCGACCAGACAGCCTACCAAGGCTGTAGTCATGGCCACGCCCTGCATCACAGGCGAGTCAGAGATTCCGAAGAATAACTCATAGAACGGCTTGGCGCCACCTATTACCACCCAGTCGTAGCCGAAGAGCAGTCCACCCATGGCTGATACGCCACAGATGAAATAGAGGAATGATTTCGTGTATTGTGTCATGTCTGAAGTGTTTGCAATGTATTAATCAATCACTTTTCGCAGGCAAAGTTAATAAAAAATACAATAACCGCCCCCTCATTGTCGTAAATATATTCTAAAAGAATGCGAAATAATCTATTAGTAGAATCCGAATTGTTGAAAAAAATCCCGCTGTAAGCATGAGCTTATAGCGGGATTGTGTGAAATGATGTTGTGCATTATTACTTCTTGTACTGCACGGCGGCCTGCTCGATTGGCAGGGCTGCCTTGTAGTTCTCGATGTAACGGTTGAAGCCTTCAACATCTTCGGCTGTAGGTGCTACCTCAATACCTGTATTGCCTGCGAAGACGACTTGGTCAAGATAGTCGGGCAGAGTGAGCTGCTTCGGGTTGTTCACCATAAAGCCAGCGAGCAGGGCTATACCCCAAGCGCCACCTTCGCCTGCTGTCTCCATAACGGAGATTGGGGAGTTGAGGGCGGCAGCAAGCATGCGCTGACCGACCTTCGGTGTGGTGAAGTATCCGCCGTGGCCCATGATACGGTCTACCTGAACGTGCTCCTCGTTGAAAAGGATATCGTTACCAATCTTCAACACACCGATGGCTCCGTAGAGCTGTGCGCGGAAGAAGTTGGCGAGCGAGAACTTGTCGTTGGCAGAACGAACGAACAGGGGACGACCATCCATAAGACCGGTGACAGGCTCGCCTGAAACGTAGTTGTAAGCCATCAAGCCGCCACAGTCGGTATCGCCGTTGAGAGCTGCGTTGAAGAGGGTGGAGTAGAGGTCGAAAGTGCTCTGCTCTACGCCCAGCATCTGCTGGTATTCCTTGAAGAGTTTTACCCATGCGTTGATCTCGCTGGTGCAGTTGTTGCAGTGAACCATAGCTACAAGTGAGCCATCAGGGGTTGTGACCATGTCAAGGACCTCATAAGGCTTGGTAAGCGGCTTCTCGAGGACGATCATAGAGAAGGACGAAGTGCCGGCGCTAACGTTACCTGTGCGCTGACGTACGGCGTTGGTAGCTGCCATGCCTGTGCCTGCATCGCCCTCGGGAGGACATACGGGGATACCAGCTTTGAGGTGTCCGCTGACATCGAGCTTCAGGGCGCCTTCGGGGGTGAGGAAGCCTGCATTCTCACCTGCCACGAGAACCTTGGGCAGGATATCAAGCAACTTCCATGAGAAACCGCGAGGCTCAATGAGCTTATCGAACTTCTCGACCATGGTGGCGTCGTAGGTTTTGGTGAAGGGATCTACGGGAATCATGCCTGAAGCATCGCCTACGCCGAGAACCTTCTGGCCAGTGACCTGCCAATGAACATAACCGGCGAGGGTGGTGAGGAAGGTGATATTGGGCACATGCTCCTCATTGTCGAGGATTGCCTCGTAGAGGTGGCTGATGCTCCAGCGCAGGGGGATGTTGTAGTTGAAGAGCTCACTGAGCTCAGCAGCTGCCTTGCCTGTGTTGGTGTTGCGCCATGTGCGGAATGGCACCATGATCTCGCCCTTGTCGTTGAAGGGCATATAACCGTGCATCATAGCAGAGAAACCGATGGCTGCAAGCGTCTCTATCTCGCAGTCGTACTCCTTGAGCACGTTCTTGCGCAGGTCGGCATAGCAGTCCTGGAGACCATACCAAATTGCCTCGGTGGAGTATGTCCACAAGCCATCAACGAGCTGGTTCTCCCACGTGTGGGAGCCCTGTGCTATAGGCTTATTGTCGGGGTCGATAAGTACGGCCTTAATACGGGTTGAACCAAATTCAATTCCTAGAATGGCTTTGCCTGCTTGAATAATTTCTTTAGCGTTCATAATGTATAATGATTTGGGGGTTATTTGACTGCAAAAGTAACTGAAATTCATTTACTATCCAAATAATTCCTTATTTTTTCATGCCAATAGCATGTTATAATATGCTAAAACAGAAGTATTGCATGTGCCTTCTACTTCTTATTCTCCGAATATTTGCTGAAGACGTTTGTGGAGGGGCTTGCCGCGTAGGCCGCGGTCTGTAATCTTACCCTGAGGATTGATAAGGATATTATCAGGGATAGCGTCGACTATGTACATAGAAGCGACGGGACCTTCACCGCCCTTGAGGTCTGACAGTTGCAGCCAAGGCATCTTGATTTGCTCAACGGCCTTTATCCACGCGTCCTTATTTTGGTCGAATGAGATACCGATTACCTCGAAGCCCTTGGCATGATATATGTTGTATGCCTCAAGCAAATTAGGCATCTCAGCACGGCAAGGACCGCACCACGAAGCCCAGAAATCAACGAGTACCCATTTCCCTTCGCCTACGAGCTCGCTGATTTTATGCATCTTACCATCAGCGTCTGCCATCTCAAAGTCCGTAAACTGCTGTCCAATAAAGGCTAATTTCGGACTATCTTTCGGCTGCAGAGCTTCAGCTATATCGTCCTTCGCCTTTTTCAGATATGGGTGATTGGCAAATATCACCTGCTCTTTGACTAGTTCATCATAGGCATCTATGCCATTATCGAAGAAATACAGTTGCGCGAAAGCCAGAGGAATCAGCGTGTTGCGTTCTTCTTTGAAAATCTTGTTGGCTAAAGCTATTTTTTTGTCTTGCACCTTGTTAATCTCTTCCACGAGCTCCTCTGCATGCGCCCTCATCTCATCCTTAGTCATCTTAGCGACTTTTGCTTTAATGTCTCTGCTGGGCATTTCACTCTCGAGATCGTACTTCGTAAGACGTTCGTTCAGTGGAGAACCTTTCAGTGTACTGTCATTCGCATTGATAATCACTGGCGTGCCATCGTTGAAGAACACCGTATTCCAATCTATGTCCTTTACATTGATAGCCATCAAAGCATCCTTTTCGGCTGTACCATTAAATGTGAACTTGCCATTGGCTACGATGGTGCTGTCGACGGCTGTTTCTGTCAGTTGATCTTTCAGGTAAATAACCTTGCCATCGTTAGCGTAAGTTCCGCTGATGGAATACTTCACTTGTTGTGCCATTGTTGGCAGAGTTGTAATTGCGAGAGCTGCTATTAATAATACCTTTTTCATACTCTTCTAATAATATATAGAGTTTATTGCGAATCGTACACCATTTCAATAAAATGGAGCACCTGAATCCAGGTGCTCCATTAAGTGAAATCTGCAGTTTACTTCAAAGCCTTGTTCAGCATGAAGTATACTTCGTTGTTGCGAAGTTGCTGCTTGAAGTCGGCGATGTTGGTCTGCTTGTTGATCTTAACATACTCGATGCCAACCATCTCGGCGAAGTCCTCCCAGTACTCCTCGTTGATATCGTAGGAGAAGGCTGAGTGGTGAGTGCCGCCGGCAAGGATCCATGCTGCAGCGCCGATCTCGAAGGTGGGCTGAGGAATCCAAAGTGCGGAAGCAACGGGCAGGTGAGGCATGGGCTTGGGCTCGATGCACTCTACTTCCTGCGAGATGAGACGGAAGCGGTTGCCAAGGTCAACAACGGTAGCCTTGATGCCAGGACCAGTCTTGGAGGTGAACACGAGGCGTGCAGTCTGCTGCTTACGGATACCGATACCGAGGAAGTGTACTTCGAGCTTGGGCTTGTCGGTAGCGATGAGCGGGCAGATCTCGAGCATATGGCTCTGGAGGCAAGAGCTGCGATCGCCGGCGAAGTTAAGGGTGTAGTCCTCGAGGAAGGAGCAACCGGTGGGCATGCCCTGCTGGATGACCCAGAGTGTGCGATAGAGGCAAGCGGTCTTCCAGTCGCCTTCGGCACCGAAGCCGTAACCTTCTTCCATCAGACGCTGTGAAGCGAGGCCGGGAATCTGGTCAAAGCCGCAGAAGTCAGGAGCGTCGATGTCGGCATCGCCGAGGTCGTCGAAGTTGGTGGTGAAGGCTGTTGCGCCCTCATCCTTCAGCACGCGACGGAGAGCGATCTCAGCCTTGGCTGCGTTGTGCACTTTTTCCCAGTAAACCTTTTCGCCACTCTCGTCGATCTTGATGGTGTAAAGCTTCTTGTACTCTTCAACAAGCTCATCGGCTTCAGCGTCAGTGACCTTCTTGAAGTAGTCCATAAGGCTGCTAACGGGATAGTAGTCAACGTGATAACCGAGGCGCTGCTCGAATTCGACGCGGTCGCCATCTGTGACGGCAACGTTGTTCATGTTCATACCGAACATAAGGCAACGCACGTTGTGTGCATCAGCCACACCGGCAGCTACGCGAGCCCAAACGGCAATCTGCTTCTGAGCCTTCTCGTCCTTCCAGTAGCCGCAAACGACCTTACGGGCAACGCGCATACGAGTGCAGATGTGACCGAACTCGATGTCGCCGTGGGCGCTCTGGTTGAGGTTCATGAAGTCCATGTCAATCTCACCCCAGGGAATCTCGGCATTGTACTGTGTGTGGAAGTGAAGGAGAGGCTTCTGCAGCTGCTGCAGACCCTTGATCCACATCTTAGCGGGTGAGAAGGTGTGCATCCAAGTGATGATACCGGCGCACTTCTCATCGTTGTTGGCAGCCAGCATAATCTGCTCAACTTCCTTGGAGCTGTTGGCCGTGCCCTTGTATACAATCTTAACGGGGATATTGCCGCTGGCATTCAGGCCCTCGACCATCTCTTTGCTGTGTCCGTCAACAGCGACTACTGCGTCGCCTCCGTAGAGCAACTGTGCACCAGTTACCCACCAAAGTTCTAAATTTTCAAACATCTTGTTAAAGGCCCCTCTCTAACTCCACAAGGGGAGGACCTTACAGGGGCGTGGGTCTTGTTAGTAATGTTTATAAGTGTTGTTTAGTGTTTCTGCCCCTTTTGTCCATAGTAAGCGTTAGGACCATGCTTACGCATGTAGTGCTTCTCTATGAGGAGAGGATTCATGGTGAGGGCGGGATTTACGCTGAAAGCGATGAAGGCCATCTTGGCACATTGTTCCATGACTTTTGCGTTGTATACTGCATTGTCTGGAGAGGTGCCCCAAGAGAAAGGACCATGATTCTTGACGAGTACGGCAGGGGTATGGTCAGGATTGATCTTGCGGATGTTAAGTATCTCATCCACAATAACGTTACCTGTCTCCAGCTCATATTGTCCTTTAACCTCGGCTTCCGTCATGTCGCGCGTGCATGGGATGTCTTGATAGAAGTAGTCGGCATGGGTGGTGCCGATGTTGGGGATATCACGACCAGCCTGAGCAAAAGCGGTGGCATAGGTGGAGTGGGTATGGACCACGCCCTGGATATTTGGAAAAGCCTTGTAGAGGACGAGGTGAGTAGGTGTGTCGCTGCTGGGATTAAGGTCGCCTTCTACGACCTTGCCCGACTCGAGATCCACAACCACCATGTCAGAGGCTTTCATCTCGTCGTAGCTGACGCCAGATGGCTTGATGACTACAAGACCTTTCTCGCGGTCAATGCCGGAAACGTTGCCCCAAGTGAAGATGACCAGCCCTTGTTTAACGAGGTCGAGGTTGGCCTTGAATACTTTCTGTTTGAGTTCTTCTAACATATTATTTAGTTGAAGGTTTTATTATGGTGCTAAGAATCTAAAGGAGTTTTGATAGTTATAATCACCTGAACATCCTTTTCTCCTTAATATAAGATATTTACAACTTGAATAACTGCGACTGCTCGTATACCTGTTGGTTGAACTGAAACAAAGCAGCTCCGCGCTTAGATGAAAGCTTATCGATAAGGTCGGTCTTCTCGATGTAATTCATCTCGTTGATGCGCTTGCGGAAGTTGCGCTTGTCGAGCTGCTTGCCGAGGATAGCTTCATAGAGCTGCTGAAGTTGCGACAGGGTGAACAGCGGAGGTAACAACCTAAATCCCACGGGCTGACTGTGGAGTAAAGCTCGCAAACAGTTCAATGCACGCTCAACCATGTCGCGATGGTCGAAAAGCAGCGGTGGCATTTCGTTGATACTCTCCCAATAGGCAGAGTTCTGGTGGGTGAGCTCATCGTTGACGTCTGAGACTTCCACCAACGCAAAATAGGCGACAGACACTACGCGGTCGCCGGAGTCGCGGTTGACAGAGCCGAAGGCGCCTACCTGCTGCATGTAGATATCATGCAGGCCTGTGAGCTGAAACAGCACCCTCTTTGCTGCTTCGTCAACATCCTCGTCACGCTTGACGAAGCCGCCCATGAGCGACCATTCGCCCTGACGAGGTTCGAATGGTCGCTTTTGGAGCAGTACCTTCAGTTGTCCAGCGTCGAAACCGAAGATGATACAGTCTACGGCAACGTGAAACTTAGGATATTGACTGTAGAATGAAGGAGCCATGATTTACCAGAAGTAAGCGTAGAAGCAAGCGCAGAGACCGATGACAACCAATGTGCCAACGATATCCCAAACGCCCCAACTCTCGCGGATGCTCTTCTTGAACTCCGGAGTGAAGGTTATCGCTTCAACTTGTTCCTTGGAAGGAGCGGGTGTGAAGCAGCTGACTACTACCATGAGGATGATGATGAATACCAGCAACCAGCACTCGAAGATGAGCCAGTTGGTCTGCCAGAACCATGATGTAGCATCCCAGAAAGCGCCATCCATAACGGCCTTGCCGGAGTCAGTGACGACATTGGTAACCAGGCGGATCATGCCGATTACGAAGCCACCGATCAAACCCCATTCACCAGCTTTAGGCGTAATCTTCTTGGAGAAGATACCGAGGGTGAACACGGCCACCATAGCAGGAGCAATCAGCGACTGGATATCCTGCAGATAGCTGTAAAGGTTACCCATATTCATCATGATAGGCATCCATGCCAGACCAAGCAGCACGACGACAACTGTAGCCATACGGCCAACGAAGACGTAGTGAGCCTCGCTCTTACCTTTCTTCATGGGCTTGTAGAAGTCCTCAGTGAAGAGGGTAGCGCAGCTGTTGAAGAAAGCAGCCAGTGAAGCGACGAGAGCGCAGACAAAACCGATAGTGACGATACCCTTGATACCGGCAGGCAGGATGTTCTTAACCATCATGGCGAAAGCACCGTCGGTAGACTCGTGGTTGGTGATATCCATCTCGATGCCGCTGCCAGCCTTCAGTGAGAGGGCATAGGCAATCATACCGGGAATAAGGAACATGAAGCATGGGAGAATCTTGAAGAAACCGGCTGCGATGGTGCCACGACGTGCGCGTGCCATAACGGCTGCATTGTCTTCACCGGGAACCTGACCCAGTACACGTTGAACGATGTGCTGGTCGGTACACCAATACCAGAAACCGATGATGGAGGCACCGAGGAATACTACATAGCCAGGGAACTGCGGATACATCGGATCGGCAGGATCGGGATGGAACATGTGGGTTGTGCCGAAGCCATTGTGAGCCTCATTACAAGCAGCCATCATGTTTGCCCAACCAGCTGTGACGCTACCATCGCCGAGAGCAGAAAGGCCGAGGAAGAGCACAAGGAAGGAGCCGATGATGAGGATAGGCGTCTGGATGCTGGAAAGCGTCATCACGCCCTTCATGCCACCGAAGACGGTGAAGATAGCGGTGATAAGGATCAGACCGATAGCGCCATACCAGAACGGGATGCCTAACAGGTACTTGAAGAAGATACCGCCCGTGAAAGCCGTCACGGAAACCTTTGTGAGCACATAAGCCACAAGGGTGATGATGCTCAACCATGAGCCTGTGCGCTGTGTGTAGCGGAACTTAAGGAAGTCAGGCATGGTGATGATCTTGCCCATCTTGTTGATAAGCAACTGATAGAAAGGCACGAAGAGCCAGCCGAGGATGAGGATCATCCAACCCTGCATCTCCCAGTGTGCCATTCCCACACCATCCTTAGCGCCTGTACCAGCCAGACCTACGAGGTGCTCGGAACCGATGTTGGCTGCGAAAATAGCCATACCGATGACATACCAAGGCTCGCCCTTACCGAAGAGGTAAGCCGAAGAGTCTTCGCCCTGTTGGGCTTTCTTGTCCTTGACGATTGCATGCCAGACAGCCCAGACAACGCCGAGGAGACCGATTACGAGAACCGCCCAGTCCAGCCAGATAAATTCATGTGAACTCCAATTCATAGTTTAAATTATAATTATTGTTGTTAGTGATAGTTTACTGATAATGATTTGAATTGTTATTTGCGATTCTTCCACATCGCTGTCATATCCTCGAGAGTCTTGCCCTTCGTTTCGGGAACAAGACGCCATACAAAGACGGCAGCTACGACACAGAGGACTCCATAGAGGCCGTAGGTGAACCAATGTCCGAAATCATCACCTTCTGTCAGGTGCATATTGAACATAGGCACAAACGTGCTCGAAACGATGAAGTTGAAAATCCATTGGAAAGCTACTGCGATAGCTACAGCGCCACCACGGATGGTGTTGGGGAAGATCTCGGCTATGAGAACCCAAGTGATGGGGCCCCATGAGAACATGAAGGATGCGGAATAGACAAGCAGGCTGGCAGCCGTGAAGAGTTCCAAGCCTGGATGTCCGAAAGTCGTAGCTACACCAAAGGCGCCCAGGGCCATACCTAAAGAGCCGTAGATAAGCAAGGGCTTACGTCCCCATTTCTCCACAGTGAAGATAGCCACGAGTGTGAACAGAATGTTGATGATGCCCATGAATACGGTGATCATCATAGGATTGTCCATACCCATATCGCCGAAAATACGAGGCGCGTAGTAGAGAACGGCGTTGATGCCTACTGCCTGTTGAAACACTGAGAGCATGATACCAACGAAAATACACATGGCGCCGTAGGTCAGGAGCTTCTCGGTCTTCACAACCATAGTGTCCTTAATGTCTTGCAGGATCTGCTGAGCCTTGGTGCTGCCGTTGATTTTTGCGAGAATGCGTTCTGCAACATCATCGCGACCAATACTGACGAGGTAGCGTGGCGTTTCTGGAACGAAGCAAATCAACAGTGCAAAGAGACCTGCAGGCACTGCTTCACTACCGAACATGTAGCGCCAGCCAGTAGTCACTGTCCATTGTGCTGCGGGATTGATAGCGGCTATGCCTTTGCCCATCTCTTCTACAAGCGGCTGAATATGTTCGCCAAGGATGAAGAAGTTGACGAAGTAAACGACCAACTGACCGAAGATGATGGCGAACTGGTTCCAACTGACGAGCATACCACGGATATTGGAAGGAGCAACCTCACCAATATACATCGGGCAAATGGCTGATGCCAGACCTACGCCTATACCACCGATTACTCGATAGATGTTGAAAGCGATAAGCAGAGAATAGGTAGGAGTGCCGTAGTCGAAGAACAGGAACTCGGGACGCATACTGCCAAGGGCTGATATGAAGAACAGCAAGCCTGCGATGATGAGCGAGCGTTTGCGACCGAGATTAGTGGCCAGAAATCCTGAGAGAGCAGAACCTATAATACAGCCTATGAGTGCCGAAGCAGAGGTAAAGCCGTGCCAGGCATCGGTATAGGTGAAATCCTTAGCCTCCATGAAGAATGCCTGCAGGCCTTTTTCGGCACCGGATATCACAGCCGTGTCATATCCGAAGAGCAGACCTCCGAGCACGGCCACGAGGACAATACTGATGAGATAAGCTCTATTTCCTTTGTCTGTCATAGTTGTTTGTTTTAAAAACCCCCTTCAAACCTCTTCAGGAAAGGCGTATTTGAAAATGCTCGCAAGAGCCTGAAGGGAGTAAGAAAATAATCTTCCGAATATCCGCTTCTTTATTTCACACTGAACTTATATACGCAGTGGCTGCGATAAGTCTCGTCAGGCTTCACGTTGGCTGTGGGCCATTCGGGGTGGTGAGGAGTGTCGGGATACTTCTGGCTCTCAAGGCAAACGCTGACCTGAGTGGGATAGATAAGACCCAGTTTGTGAGGAGCATCGGCACCGGCGCCCTTACCTTGGAAGTTGCCGCTATAGACCTGGATACCAGGCTCGTTAGTGAACACTTCGAGCAGGATTCCTGTCTCGGGGCTATAAAGACTTGCTGCCACTTGTGAGTCATCGCCACGGTTAGTGTCGTGGTCGTAGGTGTTAAGGCAGAAGTTATGATCTACGCCACCAGCGTTCTTAATCTGGTCGAAGGTGGTGTCGTTGATGATTTCATCAAGAGGACGGGCAACGCGGAAATCGAAGGGAGTTCCTTCAACGCTCTTGATCTCACCTGTAGGAATATAGATGACGTCTGAAGGAGTGAAGTAGTCAGCATTGACATAGAGCTCCATATTAGTACCTACGCGGGTGAAGTCACCATTGAGGTTGAAGTAAGCGTGGTTGGTCTGGTTGATGACAGTCTCCTTGGTCGTTGTGGCTTCCCATGTGATATCCAAGGCATTGTCATCGGTAAGAGTATAAGTTGTCACGGCTGTTACCTCGCCAGGGAAACCGTTGTCGCCGTCGGGGCTTACGATGGTGAACTTAATGGTCTTTGCGTCCACTTGTTCGGCGTCATAGATTGCATACTGCCAACCTGTGGGGCCACCATGCAGACAGTTGGTGCCATCATTGGCAACGAGGGGATAGTCGACACCGTCGATAGTAATCTGAGCATTTGCGATACGGTTAGCGTAACGGCCGATGCTTGCGCCATAGTCGCTGGGAGTATTCTTGGAATCAGCGTATTGTGCTACGTTGTCGAAGCCGAGTACGACGTCAGTGAGCTTGCCGTCGCGGTCGGGAACCATGAGGCTGACGATGCGGGCACCGAGGTTTGTGAGGCACACTTCTACGCCGTTGGCGTTCTTCAGCGTGTAGAGGGCTGTTGGTTTGCCGCCGATGGTGTCGACGAAAGCTTCGGGATTGAGGCCGCTGGCAGTGAGCTCAGCTTCGGGGGCCTTGGTTTCGGTGCAAGCTGCCACAACGGCTACAAGAGCTGCTCCGGTGAGGATGTTTCTTACAATCTGTTTCATGATGATAAGTGAATAGTTAGTATGATTTGGTTTATAAGAATTCTTTTTGGCTCGAAATAGTATGCAAAACACACATATTCCGCTCCAAAGTTAATACTTTTTTTAATAAGAGGTGTTGCTTTCACACTTTTTTTTTGCTCTACTGTCATTTTTTCGATAAAAAGGGGCGTAGAGCGACAAGTAGAGATAGCAAAAGTGCTATTTCTGCATACAATAATCAATAAATTCAGCGTAAGGAAGTGAATTTCTTAAGAGTGAAAGATTGCCAACAAGAATAAACTGCTCGCGTGCTCGTGTTATGGCAACGTTGAGTTTGCGGTCGAGCAAACGGTCGGAGCCGTTTGGCATATCCGACGGTATGACTACCGGGCGCGAAAGGATGTCCAACTGCCTGCGTGTGGAAATGGTAGACGAGAATATGATGATGTCGCGTTGAGAACCTTGATATCGTTCCACGGTATCTATGTTGATCTTATCATAGTCTGGCACGTTCAGTGCTTCAAGAGCTCGGCGTATCATGATGATTTGTCCGCGGAAGGGGACTATTATGCCTATGCTCCTGCGGCTGCCTGTAGTAGCATACAGCCCTGCCACTATCTTTGCCACCACCTTGGCTTCGTCGGCATTACTTTTGGCTGTGCAATGTTGAATGTCAGGAACGATATCAAATAGTAACAAGCGTCGAGTGCCAAAAATATCAGTGGGACAAGCTGTTTGATGGGGTAGTGGAACAGGCTGTAAATGACCGTCGTAGTACCTTTCGCTGACAAAACTTGAGATTTCTTCGTGCATTCGCCCCTGACGTTCCAAATGACCTATTGCTTCCAGGTTGTTCTGCTCAAGGGACTTGGCATGAAGACGTTCAAATAAAGAACGGCGGCAGTCGGTAAGGCCGATGGCTATGAGACGCTCGTCGGTCACACGGCTTGATGATTCGGGCTGTACCACGACAGCTGGCAACTGCTTGTGGTCGCCGATGAGGATAAACTTGTCAATAGCAACAAGGCCCTGGGCATCTGTAGCGCAAAGCAGCGGCATGAGGTGTGGCTCAAGTGCCTGCGATGCTTCGTCGACGATGGCGACATCGAAATGGCGAAGTTGAAACAGCTCGCTCGCTGAGGAGATGGAAGCAATAGTGCCAACAATCACTGGCGCCATCTGCAATAACTTGCGCACTTCCTTGCGCGAAGGTACCTGCTCAGCCTTCGTCGATAAAAGGTATTTGCGATGCTCTTCAGCGCAGGCAAATGAAGGTCCAAGACGAAGATAATCTACGGAAATGCCTTCGAGCATGGTGCATATCTCATCGACAGCACGATTGGTGAATGCCGTAAGCAGAAGACTTTGAGGGGGATTATCAGACAAGAATTCAAGCACCATCTGCTTTAGGGCTATCGACGTCTTACCCGTGCCCGGAGGGCCAACAAGCAGGAAAAAATCCTTAGCCTGTTTGGCACGCAAAATAAGACCGTTCATATGTTCATCTATGACCGGTCGTGCAAGCACTTTTGACCGGTCAAACTCGGCCTCACGTCCGGACATGATTAACTGTGCCCGCCGAGGCGTTGTAGTGAGCAAGGAGAAAAGACCGCGATAAAGGGTTGTATAACCTGAATCGGCATGAGCCGGCTCAATGGCGAAGAGGTTGTCTGAAGCAAGCATTGATGCATCGTGCTGCGGATACCTCAACCGCAACCGAAGGCTGTTGGCCTTGATAGCTTCGACGATACATGAAAGATAACTGCTGGCGGCTTGCGCTGTAGCGCCATCCTGAGGATAGAGCATCACCATGTCGCCAACGCGGAAGTTCGACGATTCATCCAATGCTTCAGTGGTGGCATCGAAAGCAACGAGCAGATCACCTTCGAAAATGCCTTGCAGTTTGAGCGAAGGTATCAAACGCCCGGCATCGGTCTTAGCCTGAACTGAAGCACGCCAAGTATCAGCAAAACCTTGATGGCCTACGGGGAGCGTTCTGCCTTCTACACCGGTCTTTGCGAGGAACTGTTCACGTTCGACGAAAGCTGTCATCGTTTCGAAATAGGCTCTGGCTAACGGATCAGCACAGTGCAGCTGCTTTAGAAACGTCAGGATGCGTGGACGAAGATAATTCTCGTAGAACCGGTCATCAACACCTGCTGTGTTGAAATGCCGTTCGCATAGGATTTCGAGAAGCGATGAGGGATTACTGCAAAGCAGATGTTCGAGGTGAACGATTCCATTCCTAACAGCCATTGCCCTGTGTATATCGTTGCGTCCGAGGTGAATGTCCATCAACTGAGGATAGCGGCTGTATAACAGACGGGTACTCACTTCGGCATATCGAAGCCCTTCGTTGTAGTAGAGCGCTTCCTTGTAAAGAGCCATCTGCATAGCATGCTCATAGCGGAAACGCAGGTCTGCTGACGGCTTGCACTCTTTCTTGTTACCGGATAGAGCTGACTCATCGGCCTTTCCGGACTTCAGTTCAACAACGGTTCTGTGGTCTGCACTCAATAAGTCCATACGACCTTGGATGCCCAAAGCCTCGCAAAGGAAAGCGGCCTCAAGAGTTGCCTTTTCTGGCAGGTCAGCTTCAACGGTTGAAGAGATATTCTGAAACTGAGAGCGACATTGATTACTAAAATCCTGATCAATGCCTTCGATAGTAGCAAAACGAAGAGGATCTGAGCAAAAGGCTTTTTGCAACGACTGACGGTAGAGGATTTCTTTGTCAGCATCGTCAGGCGCATTAATGCAATCATCGAGGAACTGGTTTGCCACGTTACCAAGCATAATGGCTGGGCTGGACGGCGAAGAGATAAATTTCGTCAGCAGATGCATGGCTGGTGCATCGCCGTGGTAGGTGAAACAGTGGCAGATAGCCGTCACATCGACCAGATAATCAGGGTCGAGCACTATATGCTGTGGCAAGTAACGGCCATCTTCCTGCTTCTCGGCAAGCAGAAGATTCAGAACAGCTCCCTGATAAAGGAAAGAGGTTGGAATCAGTTTATCATTAGCGATTGTAAGGCTCTCTGCTTCAGTGAATTGGCCTATAAAATCAGTATAAGCCGAAGGATTAGCGGATTCAGCTTCAGTCATCGACGAATGAGCGCGTATCTCATCGTCTGTCCACGAGTCCACTTCCACTCGCCACTTCTTTATGTAGCCTTTCAGTTCCAAGTCGGTTTGACGATTATTTTATGAGCGTTGTGTCATTAATATAATCTGAACGCGCGCGTACACGCGAGGGAGCGCCCGAAGAGGGCAGGGGAGAGGCCGATGAATGATGTGCCGGAGCAGAACCTCTATACGACGCCCATCGTGAGAGAATCTGTCGGACATAGCCTGAGGTCTCGCTTCCTCGCAAGTATCCACATTTGACTACTGGGTCACGATAATATGCCGGCTCAGAAAGATGAAGGATGTAATAGTCAACATCAGCCCATCGTTTGGGGTTCTTACCATGCTTCGCAGCCAGCGCCATAGCATCACGGACATGACCTGGACCGCCATTGTAGGCTGCCAAAACGAAGTTCAACCGCTCCTGGCGATTCGGTATGTCGTCGAAGATTTCTGACAGATGACGCAGATAACGGGCGCCTCCTTCGATATTCCTTTCGGGTTCAAACACCTGAGCTAACGAGATGCCCATACGCGCAGCAGTAGCAGGCATGAGTTGCATGAGACCTTGAGCGCCCGCCCACGAAACGGCTTTGGGATCGAAAGCCGATTCCTGATAGCACTGCGCTGCCAGCAAACGCCAATCCCAACCTATGAGTGATGAGTAACGGATAAAGTAAGAATCCCACTGACTGATAATACCTTTCTGCCGCGAGAGCATAGGAGGACGAGCACTGACACTTGTCTTGCGGGCAGGGCGTGTTCGTTGCTGCTCCAATGCAAGATAATGACTGCGCGTATCATCTTTCCACCAAGCACTGGCTGAAGCCAGCAGCTCGGGTGAATCCGAACGAACGGTCCATTCGTCATGAATGGTCTCAAAGCCTTCTGTAGCCGGCAACGAAGCTGCTACCATATCAGCTTCGCCATCGCTGAGACGGCGGATGAGTTCGGCTGTGTCATTGGCTATTTCCATACGCAGACGGGCTCCAATCGATTGAGCATAAGCCTCTGCAATATGGTACTGAAGTCCAAAGCCCTGGCCACGATATTCATAATACGTGTCAGGCCCGGACAAGGTGGCGACGATAATCTCGCCGGCGGCCTGAATGTCGGCGAGGTCATAATCCTCTGACGCCGTCACGTCTTCGCCCTGTCCAAACATAACTGATGGCATCTTCGATTGCTTATGGCAAGATGCCAAAAGCACTACGGCCGATGCCATCAATAGAGTATTTAATAAGATCTTAAGCGTTTGCAAGACATTAAGGTTTCATCCTGTGGATAATATAAGTTCTCATGATGTCGATGGCCTTTTGGTTGTTGCCGCCCTGAGGTATGATGAGGTCGGCATAACGCTTCGTTGGCTCAATGAACTCAAGATGCATCGGTTTCAGCACATCGATGTAACGGTCCATGACCATCTGAGCCGTGCGCCCACGTTCTGCCATATCACGCGAAATGACGCGAATGAGACGGTCGTCGGGGTCGGCATCCACGAAAATCTTGAGGTCCATGAGGTCGCGCAACTCCTTGCGGCAAAGCGCCATGATGCCTTCGATGATGATTACCTCGCAAGGCTCGATGTGCACTGTCTCCGGCAGTCGGTTGCTTTCGATATATGAATATGTAGGCTGTTCTATGGCCCTGCCGTTGCGCAACTCATTGATCTGATGAATCAGCAGCTTCCAGTCGAAGGCGTTAGGATGGTCGAAATTAATCTTCCGGCGCTCTTCCATCGGAATGCCTGTATTGTCGTTGTAGTAGGAATCCTGAGGGATAACTGCTATCTGGGAATTGGGTAACGACTCTACAATCTTGCGCACTACGGTCGTCTTGCCTGAACCAGTGCCGCCTGCGATGCCTATGATGTACATTTTTTAGTGGTTTTAGAGCCCCTTCCGGACCTCCTCCGAGTGGAGGTACTTGAAGTTACTCGGCGAGTGTGGGCTGGGATGTTATTTTGGTTAAATGAGTTAACGAAGCTATAGGAGTATAGGTGTTAGCGGTTTCAGCGCACCACAACTTTCTTGCCGGCCACGACATAAATGCCGCGCGGCAAGTTGACAGTGGCTGTGGCGCCAAGCTGGACGTATACGCTGGCTGCCTGACGGCCGTCAATAGTATAAACGCTGACAGCAGCACCATTAGTATTAGCTGTGATAAACAGCTGGCCTTGACCACCAACGACCAGGAGCTTATCGCCGCCGTCGCTATTGAGCTTGTCGTGGATGCCCACTGTCTCGTCGCGGGTTTCAGCAAATCGAGCCACCTCGTCAGCTGTAAGGATAAGCCAGCGCTGAGTAGTTGCGCCGTCCTCATGGTTGAAGTTTGCCTTCTGAGCGCCAGTGGAAGTAGCGTTTATTGCTGAATGATCACCTGTAGCCAGAATCCAATATGATGTGCCGGCAAAGGTGTAACCGTCAAGTTCGGTCTGGTTGCGCGAACCCATAAGCTGGTAGGTAGCTGAATTAGCGTTAGACGATAGGGTAGTGTTGTGACCAATACTCAGATATTTACCTGTAGCGGCATTTTTGAAGGTGTAGTAACATGTATTGGGATTAAACTCAACGAACCACGCGCAGGAATCATTGCCGAAAGCCTCGTCAGCGGTCATGGCTGTCAGAGCAACATTATTGTTGCCACTCTGGCGTAAGTACGAAGTCGCCAATCCGCGGTTAGCAGCCTCACACTTGAGGTAGTAACGTTGGTCGTCGTACTGTGTAAAGGTGTATGCAGGTCTCTTGAAATCCATGTTTGGTGTCTCAATGGCGTCCTCAGCTAACGCTCCGACAATGAGGGCGTTAGCGCGGTAAAGGATAGGAGAGCCTGTGTCTTCGTTGGCACCATTTATGCCATAAGGCCACATATGAATATTGTCGCCATGCAACTTGGCTGTCTTATTGTTTTCGAGGAATTGCATTACACGGTCTACACGAGGACCCAACCAGTCGCCGCGGTCGCCATTGGTGCGATAAATAGGATTAACCCAATCAGTGTAGTTAATAACGCCTAAGCCATGTGAACCCTCATGCAGCACGGTGCCAGCCTTTTGATAAGCACTATTCTGGCTGATTCGCATATAACCGCCATACGAACAATCGGCTGTACCATCACCGGCACCAGCTCCAGGCACGTAATGAGCCGAGAGATGGAAATTCTGAATGCCGGCAATATTATTCCACATCCAAACAGCCTCTTCACAGGCAGCGTTAATGCGCTGGTTGGTGGCATCATCACCAGCAAAATCGTAGTCGTAACCGACGTTGCCAAGAGGACGTGTAACTGTCTTTATCACATCACCATAAGCAAGCTTGTAGCCAGAAGTGATGATATAAGCTCTGACATAATAAACCGTTGCGGGTTTCACATTATGCATTACATAGATGTCTCCATTGTTGCTATAACTTTCAGAGGAACGGCCATCGGCAATAGTGGGTTCAGGATTCTCACTGTAGCAAAAACCTTTTTCTTTTGCAGTGCCTGTGAATGAGCCACGGGCGAATATCTCAGTAGCACCCTGAACCACGCTGAGCGTTTTTGCCGTGGGATCATTGCCGGTGCCATTGGCGATACGGAACAATAGGGTAGCGTCTTCCATTGCTTTTGCGGCAGCCAGCATCTCTTCAGGCGTAGCATTATCGTTGTCGCGAACGGCTTCTGCGGCTGCTATTGCGGCTGCAAGTTCTTCAGCGCCTTCTTTGCCGTCGGTGGATAATCTTGCCGCTGCATTTATAGCTTTTTTCAAATCGCTCTTGGCCTTATAGCTCTCATTTGCAATATCATAAGCCTCTTGGAGCTGCTTGCTCACGGCTTGAATCGGGATATCTGCTTCAAGTTTCAATACTTCTGTTGCAGCATCTGCAGCCTTCTGCAAAGCTGTTTTATATACTTCAGCCATATCCGATTGCAAGCGCACGGCGGCTTTAGTATTCAACGATTTCAGTTCTTTCAGTTGTTCGTTGTTGAGCTGAGCGGCTTGAAGAGTGGTAGCAAGCTGATAAGCAGCGTCATACAAAGCATCGTCGGAAGCGCTTTCATTCAGTTGTTTCGCCGCTTCAATAGCATTTAAGAGATTCTGCTTAGGAGTTGGTTGCAAACCGGCGTTAGACGATTTTGAGGTTGTAGTTATGAAAGCCTCGGCTTTAGCTACGGCCTCAAGTAACTGACTGAGCTGTATGTTAAGATAAGTTAAACGGAAATTATCGACAGCAATCCAGTTTCCAGATGCGTTAACTGCCTGAAAACCAATGGTTACGTCATCGCCAGCGGTCGAAAAATCAACGGTGTAATTATTTGCGTCAGTAACTTTTGTGGAGTTCGATGTCTCGCCGGCAAAGATCACTGCGCCTGTTTGAGCTGCTGTTGAGCCTTGTTGTATATTTTGGGCTGCCACAGTAAGTCTGTAGTTTCCTGCGGGCAAAGCAGCCAAAGTCTGCTTCACGGATCCCGAACCGACAGTTTTGCCTTTATCTGTCCATTTTTCAAGATAGGTGTTTCCGGCTTTCTTTGTAAACGATGTATTCGTTTGCGCTTTCAAATTAGACACTGTCCAGCCATCAAGGCCTTTCTCAAAGCTGGGGTTGGTGATAAACTTAGATGTGACGTTCTTGTCAGCAAAAGCACTCATGCAACCAAGCACAAATGCCAAAATCATTGTAATTGATTTAGTACGTATCATTATTTGTTAGTTAGTTTGCTATTTCTTATTTTGCTGCAAAAATAATTGATTTTTACGAGGTGACCATATATAAATCAAATTTTATTTCCACAAAATCTCAAAATCATCTTTTTTCACTCGTTATTTATCTTATTCACTACAATTATTCAGAATCCTGGACAGAATTCAATTCAATGGTTTGTGCAATAATCACTCATCTTTCTGTATCTTATTATATTTAATTCGTTTTCGAATATACTTTACTCAAAAGGACTAATTTTCTTCATGTTTTATTTGTATCTTTCTTCATGTCTTCATTTGTATCAAAGCTCCATTATTACGCCATCTTTCTGTATGCTATTAAACATAACACCTATTAGATTAAAAAGTATAGGAAAAGCTCATTCCTTCTCTTTTCAGATTTATGATTAAGGTAAAGCGATGATTTCGACACAAACAAATAAATATTGTTCTTTTCCCATGGCGCATCAATAGTTGTCTAAAAAACTTTTGAAGTTGTCTAAGGATTCATTATCAAATCTCTCAGCAATTATTGGCAATTGTATTGGGACTTATTGGCTATTGTGCCAGGACTTTGTTATAATTGTCTCAGCACATAAATGAAATCATCTTAGGACATCCATCTAATTGTCGCGGGACCTTTGAATTAATGCCTTCAGGATTAAATGAATAAACCCTTGAGGCTTTTTAGTAAGTCTCAAGGGCAATTATTCAATGTCTCTATTGTAATATAAGATAAGTGCGAAATGATTGAAAATGAGCCTGTAAAGTCTTCACTAAAAGATAGAAGTTGATTAGCTTTCTTACACTATAAAATCGTGAATTTTGCGAAACGAAGGAGCAATTGTTTGGTTCCTACGTTCTCAAACTCAACTGTTGCCTTTGCGTCAATACCTGTGCCTGTGAGAGCGACAACTTTACCACGTCCGAAGCGTGAATGTGCTATTTGTTGACCTACTTTCAAAGTGCCAGAAGCGGTTTGCGTTGATTCTACGCTTGCAGTTGCTGAGTCATCGTTTTTTTGACGCTGGCCAACTGATGTCATCCCCACAGGATTTCTGAATGAAGCCGCTGGCGCTGATGATGATCTGGAGCCGAAATTGGGACGTTCACGGCCTGTGGTACGGCTCGATGTGCTTGAAAATGAGCCTGTAAAGTCTTCGCCAAATATAGAATTTCTACGGAAGCCGGACAACGAATGACTGCGATTGCCGATGGCTGTAGACTGGTCTATTTCAAGGTATTGCGAATCTATATTGCTCAGGAACGGGCTTGGATTGCAAAACTCGCTCTTGCCATAGCGATACCTGTTTTGGGCATTCGTGAGAAAGCACTGCTCTTTGGCACGTGTGATTGCCACATAAAACAAACGACGTTCTTCTTCGAGCTCACGAGGTGAACTGGAGGCCATTTGATTTGGAAATAGATTTTCTTCCATTCCGACCACGAAAACCACTCGGAATTCCAAGCCTTTAGCGGCGTGAACTGTCATTAACGTGAGTTTATCATCGGAATCTTCTGAGCTCTCGTCCAGATCACTCAACAGCGACACTTCCTGAAGATAATGAGTCATGAACGTCCGTTCTGCTTCACCTTCCTCAATGCGGTCATCAACAAATTGCTGCATACCATCCAGCAGCTCTTGCAAGTTCTCTTGACGTGATATATCTTCAGGTTCGCGACCACGGAATATATCCAGTTGAACGCCTGATTCCCTGGCAATACGCATTCCAAGTTGTGCTGCGTTTTCGCTGTTTGCAGCATTAATAAAGGTCTGAATAAGATAAGTGAAGGACTCAAGTTTCGTCAGTGTGCCACGATTCACGTCAAGCTTGGCAGCAGCCGGATTCAGTAGCACTTGCCATAGGCTTATACCATTTTCTGCGGCTGCACCGGTGATTTTGTCAAGAGTTGTCTGCCCGATACCCCTTGCCGGATAATTAATAACACGTTTCAAAGCCTCCTCGTCGTTTGGGTTCACTGCCAGACGGAAATAAGCTATCATGTCCTTTATCTCCTTGCGTTGATAGAACGACAAACCGCCGTAAATACGATAAGGAATGGACATCTTGCGGAAAGCCTCTTCGAATGTGCGGCTCTGGGCATTGGTTCTATACAGGATAGCCATATCCTTCCAAGGGATATGCTCGTAACGGTTGATATTCTGCACCTTATGCCCTACCCCATTCGCCTCTTCAATGTCGCTGAAATAAGTGTATACATGGATTGGCTCGCCCTTGCTCTTCTCTGAAAACACCTCTTTGGGAATCTGCCCGCGATTGTGTTTTATTAGACTGTTGGCGGCGCCGACGATGGTTTGTGTGGAGCGATAATTCTGTTCAAGTTTAAACAAACGGGCTCCCTCGTATAATCGTTGGAAAGTCAGTATGTTATCGATATTTGCGCCTCGGAAGGAATATATAGACTGAGCATCATCACCTACGACACAGACATGACGATGGTGCTGCGTCAACTGCCAAACGATGGCGTGCTGAGCATAGTTAGTGTCCTGATACTCATCTACGAGCACGAACTCAAATTTCTCTTCATATCTTGCCAGTATTTCCGGCTTGTGAGCGAAGAGCAGATAGGTGTACAACAACAGGTCATCGAAATCCATGGCATCAGCCTGCCGGCAACGAGCCCAATACCGCTCGTAAATCTTGCCTGTAGCTGGTATGCCTGAAGCTTGATCAGCCTTGAAAAGATCTGGGTCGCGTTGATATTGCGAAGGCATAAACAACCGGTTCTTGGCGGCAGAGATATGGCCTGCCACGGTTCCGGGCTTATACACTTTGTCATCGAGTCCCATTTCTCGTATTATACTTCGAATGAGGCTTTTGGAGTCTGCTGCGTCATAGATGGTGAAGTTCGACGAGAAGCCTATAGCCTCGTGCTCGGCCCTGAGAATACGCGCAAAAATGCTATGGAAAGTTCCCATCCACAGGCCTCGTGCGGCATCATTGCCCATCTGTTTCACGATACGCTCTTTCATCTCCTCGGCAGCCTTATTAGTGAAGGTCAAAGCCAGGATATTCCAAGGTTTCATGCCTTGGCTGAGGAGGTAGGCCACCTTATATGTAAGAACGCGCGTCTTACCTGAACCTGCACCAGCAATCACCAACGATGGTCCATCGGTGTAGAGCACAGCCTCACGTTGTGCACTGTTCAGCTCGTCTAAATTAATCATCTACAGAGACTTAATCAGTTGTTAAGCAATAATCGAGTGGTTGGAATTTAAAAACCACACGTCTATATCCTATTCATCGTCCGGCTTCAAGGTGTCAAGGTCTATGATGTGCAACTGCAAAGCCTTGACAACGAGACGTGTAGCGTTGACTCCTGTTCGTTCGTTTGCCGGGAACAAGCGGTTGATAAGATCCACCTGACGTTTCTCCAGGCTCTTTGCTCCGAAAGGCATGCCCTTGAGCGAAGCTATCATGTCCTTGGTATATCCGAGTGCCAGATGCCGGAGGAAACGTTCATCATATTCGTCGATATCATAGTCGATTACGGCGTCCGTTCGGCGACTTTCGCTGACAACGCTTTTCTTGAAACGAGCCACAATCTTCTCCAAGATTGGCTGGTTGAACACCAGTCTGCGGCCGTCCATGACCAACCGGACGTCATTACGAGTCAGTAACTCACCCGTCTTCAGGATTATACCATCGGCGCCAGCCTGCAGAGCGTCTACCCATAGGCGTTCATTAAGTATTTCGCCCGTGAATATCAGCACTTTAACATCAGGGTATTTGGTATGTACCTGTCGGCAGATATCTACGCCTACGGTGGTGCTACCGCCCAGACCAAGGTCCAGAAGCAGAAGGTCCGGGAGCTCTTTGCGCATGAGTGCCCAAAGCTCACCTTCGTTCATTGCGGTGCCAAGAATTTCGGCCTCAGGGATGTCTGAACGGAAGATTTCCTCGGTGCCTTTCAGCTCGAGCTTCTCGTCCTCCACGATGATTACTTTAAAAGTTTCCATATATCTTTATGTTTTAATGATTTACACCATTTTATTTAGAACGTGTCAAGGGTACCGTGAACCAAATCGAATGGCCTTGAGCGGCCGCTTCAGCATTGATTCGACAGCCTGGATGCCCCATGAATGTGTCGTGTTCGCGGATTATTTGCTTGGCTATGAGGAACGGAATCCCTTGCCGGTGGGGCGCAAACAGAGTGTTCAACTCGTTGTCGGTCAACTGTATGTTGGGATTTGTAATACAGACTTTGGCAAACGCTCCGTCAGCAGATGCGCTCAACGAGATAGGCTGCCACTCCCCTGCCCCGCTGTCGTCAGCAGTTAGGAAATCGGTTTCTGCGTCAAGCAAGGCGTTCAACAACATCGCAAGCAAATCTTCGTCACCTCGTAATTTGCTGTTTTCTAAATCGTTGACAACGCTAAGTTCAACATCTACTCCAAGGCGGCGTGTGCGTTTATTAAAGCGCTGAGCTGTAGGCGTGGCAAGCTGTTCGAACGGTATATTATGACGACGGAAATTGAGCACTGCCGCTTGTTCTGAGGCCTGGGCCGTAAGCAGCGTATAGATGTCCTTGTAGTAACCCACCGTCTCGCTCAGCGTGATAAGGTCATCGTCGGGATTATCCTCTTTCTGCATCCGGCTTACGAGTTGATTTATACGTCCTGGGTAGTACATCGTTTCGTGTTTGATGGTTGACAAGCAATTGTCAATGATCAGATTCTGAACATGTAAACGACTCTCCTCATACAGGCGGCGTCGATGCTCATCCTCGGCCATCTCCACGTCAGCCTGCTGCCGTTCGTGTTCTGCCGCTTTCTGTTGCTGCAGTTGTTGCAGGCGCTGATCGTTGAGCCGGGCTAAAGCTCTGCTGAAACGGGCCTGAGGCAGGAAATAGAAGAAGTAGGCGGCCAAGGCAGCAAGCACAAACAGGGCTATTATTGCCACCAGCGCCCAACGCGTTGTCTGCTGAGAGCGTTCAAGCTGCTGGCAATAGGCCTCCAACGATTCATCACGATTAACGAGCTTGTAAAGGCGTCTATATACCTCATTACTACGGCGATACAATGGCCAGTCGTGGCATGCCAAGGCCGCGATAGCCTGCTCGTTGCGAAGGCCGAGCACGAGCGAATAGTCGAGAGAGTCGCGCCCTGTGCCGATGATCGTCAAGGCGGAATCGGCATACTGAAGTGCTTCGGCGTGACGACCCGCCAGATTGCAATAATAAACGGAATCCGCGAGGGCGTAGGCAGTAGCAGGGAATTTCGACGGAACGTCTGTCGTCGCTGCACCTTCGGCATAAACCGATGAATTGGCTGTTCCGAGCAACAGAGCAAGAAGAAACGCCGTCATCACACGAGGGAGACGGAACCAGAAACGGCTCCCCTCGCCTACCCGACTGTCGATGCCGAACTGGCAGACGCGGAACAGCTGGTTGGTCTTGCGGTATTTTTCTATGATGCCTTTGCAGTTCATTAGGCCGAAGCCAAAGCCTTTCTGATCATCTGTTGAAACAAGGTCAGGCTTATCTGCTTGTAAGGCCGGCTTAATGGGCTCGTTAAGCCGTTCTGATTCGGCATTTATCTTGGCTTTGTTTCCAATGAGCTTCGCGTCGTATACTTTGTTGTTCAAGATAAGATCCACGTCGTGTTCGCTCAAGCCGCTGCCTGTGTCAGCCACTGAGATTTCCACGAAGCAGCCGTCCTCAGTCTCGCCTTCGGAGGCACTGATGTGCACTGAGCCGCCAGAGGGTGTGAACTTGCGGGCATTGTCAGCCAGCGTGTTAACCATGAACATGGTCAACGCGCGGTCGGCCTTCACGGCAAGAGCCGTTTCATCTACAATGAGCGTAATTCCTTTCTGGTCATAGGCATAATGACTGCGGCGTAGAGACGAGAAAAGAGGTTCAAGTTCGAAGGATGATATCTGCAGGCTCAACTGGCCTTGTTGCATCTGAATCCATTCGGTCAGCAGATCATTAAGCTCATTGATATGCGTGGTGAGTTCGCTGATATATGCCAACGATTCCTTGCGCACTTCACCTCGCTGGCGCATCCGTCGTACTTCGTTGATTATCCTGTCGAGGAACGGAACGATAGCCTGTACCAACTGCAACTTGGCCCGCTTCTCTATATTCCTTTGCTTATCAGCTACGAGACGCAATTGCGTGGCTTGCTGTTGTTCTTGAAGCTGTTCCTGTTCATCGGCCAAAGCTTGCTGAGCCTGCAATGCAGTCTCCTTTATCTGCTTCATTTTCTGGCGCAACAGACGGTGCTGAACACGTGTTCTGCGACGCCAACGGCGAAGCAGGGCATACAGGAAAAGGCTTATAAGTAAGGCTGTTAATGCAACGGCAATAATGAGACGGATCAGATGATTGTGTTCCTCGGCAAGCTCTTGGGCACGGCTTTCAAGTTCCGCATCCTCGCGCGTCACATCAAGCAAATCCAGGAAGATATTGCGGTTGTAGTCGCTTTCGGCTTTCATGTCGAGGGCACTATAAGCTACTGAAAGCTGCTGACGAATGCCAGAAATCCACTCGGGCACAGTCTTCACATTCGGTGAGCTTACCCACTGACGCTCAACGGATACAGGCTCGGGCTCGGGAGTATACGGCACGAGCAGGTCACCCTCCTTCTCAGGTTCCAACAGCTCTTCGGCTGCGTAGTAGCACTGATGATGGAAGTTCACACAGTCGAGTGCGCCGGCATAATAACCGATGGCCTCGCGATAATTGCCTGCCTCGAAGCTCAGCTCTCCCAAAGTGCGCAGCACACAGGCTTCCTGATAGATATCATCATAGTCGATGAAATCCTCGAGGGCGCTCTTGGCAAGCTGCTCAGGCAGATTGCCTTCCGGGAAAAGCGAGGTGAGCAGCGGCAAGGCTTCCGGGTGTGTTTCGAGGGCAGCTTTGGAACGGACGGAGTCAGCCAAGATCATAGCCAACGACTGCTCTGAGTTGCCCACGAAGAAAGTAAACCCTTCGTAGCGAGCCAACCAGAAGCACTTCAACAAGTACTCGAACTCTTCGCGTGCAACATCCTCTACATCAACGCTTTCTGTAAGCCCGCCGGAACCTCGCATGTAGCAATAGTATAGCCACTGAGCCGTGTCTGTAGCCAACTGGCTATAGGGCTCAGCTGCCCTTATCTCTTCCAAAGCGCGGTCGCTCTGGTCAAGGTAATAGAAATACGTAGATGAAACGATGTGATAGTCGCTACGGCCAAAACGATAGCGGTGCAGTTCGCGCGGACTCATCTTCTCCTCTCGCTCAGCCAAACGCTCTATACATTTGCGTGCTGCAGCCCTATGAAGGAAGAACGAACGGTTGTCGCTCGTGCGCTGAGCCACCTTCATCAACGTGACGTTAGCCACAAGCCGTTCGGTAAGGCTCTTGGAAATATCTGCCGCACGGCCTGCAACGACCAACGCACTATCGAAGTCCATCTGCTGGAAACGCTCGAACGCCAGGTTGTTAAGAGCCTCTGCCTGACCTTCGGCATAATTGCAGTTGAGCGACAACTGATAAGCGTCTTCAGCCCATGTACGAAGTGAGTCAATGTTCTTATAATGCCACCTGTAAGCCAGATTATTCAGCGAATCGATAGTCTGACGCTGCACAGCATTAGGTCCCTCGTGGCAAGCTATGACCGCGAGGACGAGAAAAGCGACAAGAAATGAGTGCAGGTGGCGCACAGCAGGTAAGACTATTGTTTATGTAAGATTTGATCTATCTCGTCGAACTGCTTTCCCATATTCAGGTTGAGATATATACGATAAAGCGGTGGTGCCCAGCGTTGTGGTTTGTCGGGTTCCAAAGCCCTGACGCGTTCCATAGGCAGTTTGGCAAGATTATATAAGCTACGGATAATTTCCTGATCACGAATACATTGAGGATTAGTCGGGTCGTTGCAGGCTTGTTCCGCATAAATTACAGCCAGGTTCAATGAGGCTACGCCTTTGTTGTATAAGGCGTCGACGTGATCAGGTGAGAAGTACAAACATGAGTCGCAGGCGTCGATGGCCTCGCGGTCGCGCCCTTGCTTCAGCAGCACGAGGCTTCGTCCATACCAGAACAATGGCACGGTGTCGGCCACGCTGATTACAGAGTCAGTTATCTCCAAGGCTCTATCTGTGTTCTGACAGTCGAGGTAGTAGTCCACGAGGTGTGAGAAGAAATAGCCATGGAAGGTGTAATCGCGCAAGCCGTCGTACAGCGACGACAACCACTTGGTGGTGTCTGACTTCGCCTTAAAGGCGCGTGAGAGATATTCCTGAATGAGGTAGTTCTTCTGCCCAGCCTTCATTGCCAGCGGAGCGTTGCGGATTACTCCGTCAGCGTTCTGAGAGCTGTTGGCAGCAACCACAGCCAAGTAGGCTGTCGACGGCATAAGCGTATCGTTTTGAAGCAGTTTGTCGCGCTCAAAAATCGGATGTGAGCCATTCCGGACATATTCATCCAGATAATTGAACGCCTCCTTCATCTGGTTCTTGCGGAAAAACCATTTGCCGCCATTCAGGAGATTGGGACGGAACGGCAGCAGCACATCGCGGCTACTCTTGCGGTTTTTCAGGCGCACGCGTCCTTTCTCGTCCGGCCACTCCTCAATTGAATCAGCCTTCTCCAGGCGACGGAAGATGTCGAGGATATTAGAGTAAAAGGCCACCGTGTCGTACTTCTGCTTGAGGTACAACTTAAGGTTCTGGGCTTCGTAAAGTTTCTGACTGCATTCAGCAGCCAGGACATAGCACTCGACACGGTCGTCGTGGCTTGTCTCTTCCTTGGCAGCTTCGGCCAGCAGGTTCTTAGCCGTCTGCTCAAGATTCTGTTTCTTCTTCAGAGCCTCCTTGGCCTGTCGTATCACGCTGGCGGCCGAGATATTCAAAGCAAACAGACTGAATATGATGAATACGTATTTTCGCATAGTATACTAAAACTGCTGCAAAGTTACGTAAAAGCGTTTAAATAACCTCCATTAAAGAGGTTAAATGTTGTGAAGAGTGTATTAAAGTCACACAAAAGAAGGGCAACGCCCGCAGACGCTGCCCTTCGAAAGTGTTTTGTTTAGATGTCTTGTCTTGAACCTTGCCGGCTTTTATTCGCCAACAAGCTTAGCCATTTCTGCCTCCTTGGCCTTGTTGCCGAGGATGTAGTACACAGTGCGCAGACGTGTAGCCCACTTGTGCGTGTTCTCGGGCTCCAGCTCCTGAACCTTCAGGAAGTAAGGCTCTGCTTCTTTGTAGGCGTCCTTTACGGGCTGTACGGCAGCGTTGAACTGCTGTGTAGTCATCTTCTTGCCCGAGAGTGACTCGTTGATGTCGTAGCCATAGTTGCTCCAGCAAACGCCTGCATTGTAGTAAGCATCTGAGAATGAAGGATCAGTCTCTGTAGCCTTGACAAAGAAAGGAATAGCCTCTTTGTACTTGTGGTCGTTCATGAAGACGAGGCCCTTGGCATAGTTGCCCAGACGGCTGTTGGCATCAGATGCAATCAGTTCGTCGGCAAAGCCCTGAGCTGTCTTGAAGTCGCCCTTGTTGAAGTAGTAAGCCAGGATGTTCTGAGCCACGGCGTCGTTTGCGGCGGGATCAGCAACAACGATTTCCCTACCAGCCTTCAGCCATGAAGCGGTGTCGCCCTGCTCGATGAAGTGAGTGAGATAGAGCTGGTTTACCTGGTCCTTCTCCTGTGTATACTGACGTGCCTGGTCAATGAACTGGTTGAACACCTCATTATCCTTAGCGAAGTAAGCAGCAAGGCAGGTGTAGTATGCAATCTGCGGAGTCTGCTCGTCCTCAGCCAGCGTTGCAGCGTCGGGGCCGAGGATGGTGTAAGTCTGAGGATAGGTCATCCAGCGCTTGAAGGCGTCTACGGCCTGCGGGAACTGCTGGTTCTGGAAGAACATCTGACCGCAGTAAGCCACGATAGGACGGAACTTGAGCACGTTCAGCTTGTTAGGAACTGAGTAGGGATCCTTTTCGCCCTTGAGGCCGAGCTCCTGCGTAGCGTTGTAACACTTCTGGATAGCGTCAAGGCTTGCGAAGAGGTTCTGTGCGAGCTGTGCAGTATCAGTAACCTCCTTGGCGATAGCCTTGTCGAGCAGCGGCGAGAGGATATAGGAGTGCAGCTGGGCCTTGATGTCCCATGCGTTGGCCAGTTCCTTCTTTGTCTCAGGGCTGGTGAAAGTGGGCTCCAGCATCTCCATGCACTGAGCGAGCTTGGTTTTCAGCTCAGCCTCCTGCTTCTCGTTGCGGTTGGGCGTTGCCACGAGATTCTGGACTTCATCCTTGATGAGACGAGCCTTACGGATTACTTTGTCCTGAGCCATAGCTGATGAAGCTACGAGGGCAAGTGCGAATGCAAATAATACTTTTTTCATTTTCTTTTCTTTTAGGTAGTTTGTTGATTATTATTTCTTGACAAGTAGCCCTTGTCCTGTCCGTTAGCTTTGACAGGGCAAGGGCATGAAGGTTTATTGTTGATCGTCGCGGTCGAGAGTTATCGTCTGACCGTCGGACATCTGAGTGGGTTCAGGGAGCTCTGAGGCACGAGCTTCTTCAGGCAGCGATTCCTCGTCTTCCTCTGAAGGCACTACACATACGTTGGCAATGGTGTCGTTGCGCTTCTGCAGTTCGATGAGCTTCACGCCCTGGGTGGCACGTCCTTGAATCTTTATCTTCTCGAGTTTGAGACGCAGAGTGATGCCCGACTTGTTGATAATCATCAGATCTTCGTCGTTGGTCACGCTCTTGATAGCTGTGAGCAAGCCCGTCTTCTCTGTCACTTCCAAGGTCTTGACGCCCTTGCCGCCACGGTTGGTGACGCGATAGTCGGTGACGTCGGAGCGTTTGCCATAGCCCTTCTCTGAAACCACGAGTATGGTCTCTTCCTCGGGCTTGTCTACCACTACCATGCCTACTACCTCGTTGCCTTCGCCCTCAAGGGTGATACCGCGAACGCCGGTTGCCACGCGGCCCATAGTGCGAACGGCTGTTTCGTTGAAGCGCACGGCACGTCCCATCTTGCTGGCAATCACTATCTCGTTGTTGCCATTGGTGAGGGCTACGTCTACCACGCGGTCGCCTTCAACGATATTGATTGCGTTGACGCCGTTGGTGCGTGGACGGCTGTAGTCAGCGAGCGATGTCTTCTTGATTGTACCGTTCTTGGTGCAGAAGATGACGTTGTGTGTTGCGTTGAACTCAGGATCGTTGAGCTTCCTCACGTAGAGGCATGCGTTTACGGCGTCGTCGGGCTCGATGTTCAGCATATTCTGTATTGCACGTCCCTTGCTGGCCTTGTTGCCTTCAGGGATATCATATGCCTTGAGCCAGTAGCAGCGGCCTTTCTTCGTAAAGAAGAGCATGGTATTGTGCATAGTGGCACGATAGATATACTCAATGAAGTCGGCATCGCGCGTGCTGCTGCCCTTGGAGCCTACGCCTCCACGACCTTGTGTGCGGAACTCTGCAAGCGGAGTTCGCTTGATATATCCGAGGTGACTGATAGTGATCACTATCTCGTCGTCGGAATAGAAATCCTCGGGGTTGAACTCCTCGCTTGAATATACTATCTCCGAGCGGCGGGCATCACCGTATTTCTCTTTCACTTCGAGGAGCTCGTCCTTGATGACCTTCCAGCAGAGGGTGTCGTCGGTGAGGATCTGATTGTAGTAAGCAATCTTCTCCATCAGCTCGTCATATTCGGCATGCAGTTTCTCCTGCTGCAGACCGGTGAGCTGTGCCAGACGCATGTCTACGATGGCCTTCGATTGCAGCTCGTCAAGGTTGAAGCGCTGTTCCAGACGCTTGCGGGCTTCCTCAGGCGTCTTGCTCGACCTGATTATGTGTACCACCTCGTCGATATTATCGCTGGCGATGATGAGACCTTCCAGGATGTGGGCGCGCTCTTCGGCCTTGCGCTTGTCGTATTCTGTGCGACGGATAACCACTTCGTGGCGATGGTCGACGAAGCACTTTATCATATCGCGCAACGTAAGCAATTTCGGACGGCCTGCCACCAACGCGATAGAGTTGACGGAGAAGCTTGTCTGCAGCTGCGTCATCTTGTAGAGCTTGTTGAGCACCACGTTGGCGTTGAAGTCGCGCTTCACATCAATCACGATACGCATACCCTCGCGGTCGCTCTCGTCGTTGGCGTTCGAGATGCCTTCAATCTTATGGTCGTTCACCAACTCAGCTATCGACTTAATCAGCTCAGCCTTATTCACGCCATAGGGAATCTCGCTCACGATAATCTTGTCGTGCTGATCGCCCGGCTCTATCTCTGCCTTGGCACGCATCACGATGCGTCCGCGACCTGTCTCATAAGCATCGCGCACGCCCTGCATGCCATAGATATATGCTCCAGTCGGGAAATCCGGTGCGGGAATATAATGCATCAGACCTTCCACGTCGATATCGGGGTTGTCGATGTAAGCCACGCAGCCGTCGATACATTCGCTGAGGTTGTGGGTGGGGATATTGGTAGCCATACCCACGGCAATACCTGTGGCACCGTTCACCAGCAGGTTGGGGAAAAGAGTAGGCAGCACGCTGGGCTCCTTCTCCTTGCCGTCGAAGTTGTCGACCATGTCCACAGTTTCCTTCTCAAGGTCCTGCATCATCGCTTCGCCCATTGAGGCGAGTCGTGCCTCGGTGTAACGCATGGCAGCCGGCGAGTCGCCGTCGACACTACCGAAGTTACCCTGTCCGTCGACCAGCGTATAACGCATGTTCCAATCCTGTGCCAAACGCACCATGGCGAAGTACACAGAGCTGTCGCCGTGAGGGTGATAGTGACCGAGCACATTACCCACCGTACGTGCGCATTTGCGGTAGTCTTTGTCGTGCGTGTTGCCGTCAACGCGCATGCCATAAAGGATACGGCGGTGCACGGGCTTGAAGCCGTCGCGGGCATCAGGCAAGGCACGCGCCACGATTACCGACATCGAATAATCGAGGAATGAGCTTCGCATCTCCCGTTCGATGTCTACTTTGATAATTCTGTCTTCTGAATCTTGCATTGTTTCGTTTAACGTTTAGCTATTAACGTTTAGCGCTTATGATTTATAGTTTGCTTTATATTGTAAAGATATTTCTTTTGTAAGATTTCCTTTCAATGCGTCAGAGGCGAAAAAAACGGCCTTTTCTTGAAAAAAGAATGTCGGTTGCCTAAAAACGCGTACAAATATAACGCATTTTAGGCAACCGACAAAATCTTTTGGTTAAAAAGAAGTTAAATCGCGTGTTTTAGGCTTCTTCGGGCTCTTTCCGTACTAATTTCAGCTTGTCGTCGGCCACATCGACCACTACCGTCTGCCCTTCGCTCACTTGTTCATCAAGGATGAGCTGACAGAAAGCATCTTCCACCGACGACTGGATAAGTCGCTTCAGCGGACGGGCTCCGAACTGAACGTCGTAGCCTTTGTCTGCAAGCCAATTGCGTGCGGCATCGGTGAGCTCGATATGATAGCCCATCTCCTCGATACGCTTTGCCAGCGGACGCATCTCTATGTCCACTATCTTATGCAGGCTCTCCTTCGAGAGCTGGTCGAAGAAGATGATATCGTCCAGACGGTTGAGGAACTCTGGCGAGAACTGGCGTTGCAACGTCTTCTGAATGATGCTGCGTGCCAGGTCGCGGTTCTGCGTGTCGCCTCGTGTGAAGCCTATGCCCTGTCCGAACTCCTTCAGCTGCTTTGTGCCGCTGTTCGAAGTCATCACTATCACCGTGTTGCGGAAGTCCACCGTAGTGCCGTTGCCGTCGGTGAGTCGGCCTTCGTCCATCACCTGCAGCAGTATGTTGAACACATCCGGGTGTGCCTTCTCTATCTCGTCCAACAGCACTATTGAGTAAGGCTTGCGACGCACACGGTCGGTGAGCTGTCCGCCCTCCTCATATCCCACGTATCCCGGAGGCGCTCCTACCATGCGACTCACGGTATGCTTCTCCATGTATTCGCTCATATCGACGCGAATCAAGGCTTCTTCGCTGCCGAAAAGCTCTACGGCAAGCCGCTTGGTAAGATATGTTTTGCCCACGCCTGTGGGACCCAGGAACATGAATGTGCCGATGGGCTTGTTCGGATCTTTAAGTCCTACGCGCGAGCGCTGGATGGCATGCACGAGTTTGTCCACGGCATCGTCCTGCCCCACTACGGAGTTCTTCAATGCCGGACCGAGGTTGCGAAGGCGTTCGTTCTCGCTCTCCCCTACCCTCTGCACAGGTATGCCTGTCATCATCGCCACCACTTCGGCAACGTCCGTCTCGCTGATTTCCTCGCGCACTTCGCGCAACTGGTGCTCCCAGTCCTTCTTCATCTGCTGCAGGCGTTCCTGCTCGTTGGCCAGTTGGTCGCGGTATTCGGCAGCGAGTTCGAATTTCTGCTGCTGCACGGCCTGGTCTTTCAGTTCCTTCAGATGACTGCAGAGCTCCTCCTTGCGCATTATCTCCTCGCTGAACGGCATATTCACGAGATGTGCCCGCGAGCCTGCCTCGTCCATCGCGTCGATGGCTTTGTCGGGCAGACAGCGGTCGGTGAGATAGCGGTCGGTGAGCGTCACGCACGCCTTGAGAGCATCGTCGGAATAACGCACGTTGTGGTGCTCCTCGTAGCGCTCCTTGATATTCATCAGTATGTCGAGCGTCTCGTCGGGCGAAGTGGGCTCCACGAGCACTTTCTGGAAACGGCGTTCCAGGGCGCCGTCCTTCTCGATGCTCTTCTTGTACTCATCTATGGTGGTGGCGCCTATGCACTGCACCTCGCCGCGTGCGAGTGCAGGTTTCAGCATATTCGCGGCGTCCATAGTGCCGGCAGCCGATCCTGCACCTATTATGGTGTGAATCTCGTCGATGAACAGGATTATCTCCTTGTGGTCGTGCAGTTCGTTGATGATGGCCTTGAGGCGCTCCTCAAACTGTCCGCGGTATTTGGTACCTGCCACTACGCCTGCCAAGTCAAGCACTATGACACGCTTGTCGAACAGCAGACGTGCCACCTTATGCTGCACGATGCGCAGCGCCAGGCCTTCCACTATGGCGCTCTTGCCCACTCCGGGCAGACCTATGAGTATGGGGTTGTTCTTCTTCCTGCGACACAGGATCTGCGCCACGCGTTGTATCTCGTTCTCTCGGCCCACTATCGGGTCGAGCAAGCCCTGTTCGGCAGCCTTGGTGAGGTCAGTGCCGAAGGTGTCGAGGGCGGGTGTGCCGCCTTCCTTGCCGGTACGCTTGCGCGAGGAGGTCTGCTGTCTGGCAGCGCCCTGTCCCGCACGGCCTGTGTTGTGCAGGTCGTCGTCCTCTTCGTCGTCCTCATCCTCGTCGGTGAAGCCGAAGGTGGCCTGCGGGTCCTGCTTCTGCGTCAGCGCATTCTTCACGCCCTGATAATCCACGCCGTACTGGTTGAGCAGCTGGCACACCGAATCACTGCGGTCGCGCAGCATCGCCAACAGCAGGTGCTCCGTGTCAGCCTCCTCGGCATGCATGGCCCGCGCTTCGAGCAGTGTCAGCTTGATGATACGGCTTGAGGCGGCGCTGAGCAGCGGATCATGTGCCACGGCCTGACCTTCGAGTCCGGCTTCCGTGCTGGCTTTCAGCAGCATGATGTCCACGCCGAAGCCTTCGAGCAGGCCCATGGCATTGGACCCTTCCTCGCGTAGCAGAGCCAATAGCAGGTGAGCGGGCTCCACGTAGGCAGAGCTCAGTCGTTCGGCCTCTTCCTTGCCGTAGTTGAGTATAGCTGTTATCTTTGGTGAAAGCTTATTTTCCATCTAAAGTCGTCAATTCTCAATTAATAGTTTTTACCTAAGAATTTATTATCCTCTCACGAAACTTTTGCAAAGATACGTCGTTTTCTTGTTACCAACAAAAATTTTTGTGTTTTTTAGGAGTTTTTGGGGACTACCCCATCATCTCCACCGAGCGCTTCACGAAACGTGTCAGGGCCTCGCCCGTGAGCAGTCCGTTCTGCAGCAGCGCCAGGTCGATGAGCTGGTGCACGCGCTCGTTGTCCTTGGCGTAGTCGGCCAGCACGTCCTTGCGCTTCTGCTCCTCAGCCTCGATGGCTTTGCGGCAGTCCTCCATGTCCTTGCGCTCGTCGTCGGTAATCTCGTCGTACTTCTTCTTGTCCTGCTCGGCCTGCAGCACCTGCTTGCGGGCATTCAGTCCGCGCAGCTCAGCCTCGATGGGCTTCAGGGCTTCGGCCGTGGCGGCTTCGCTCTGTTCCAGCACGTCCTTGATGAGACGGTTGTCGGTGTTGAGCACGAGGCTGTACATATCGGGCATCTCGCCGTAGAATCCCATGCCGGGCTGTATCTTTGCCATATCCTTCATGCGGCGCATATACTCGCTCTGCGTGATCACGACAGGCATCTGGTCCTCGCCCATAGGCTGTGTCTCCACGTGGTAGGTCACTTTCTCCGTGTTGGGCATCTGCGTCTCGAAAACGGCTGACAGATTGGCAGACCTGTCGGCTGACAATTCTTCACCCTTCGGTTCGTCCTTCTGTATCAGACGGTCTATGACGTCGCTGTCCACACGTGTGAACGCCGTCTTCTCCAGCTTGCGCTCCAGCATCTGCACTACGGGCGTATCCAGCTGACCGTCGAGCAGCAGCACATTGTATCCCTTCGCGCGTGCGTTATCTATATATGTGTACTGAGCCTCGCGGTCGGCGGCGTAGAGATAGACGAGCTTGCCGTCCTTGTCGGTCTGCGCGTCCTTGATGAGCGTCTGGTACTCGTCGAGCGTGTAGTACTTGCCCTCGGTGTCCTTCACGAGGTAGAACGCCTTGGCCTTCTCGTAGAAGTCGTCCTCGGTGAGCATGCCGTAGGAGATGAAGATCTTGATATCGTCCCACTTGGCCTCGAAGTCCTTGCGGTCGTTCTTGAACAGCGACGACAGGCGGTCGGCCACCTTCTTGGTGATATAACCGCTGATTTTCTTTACGTTAGAGTCGCTCTGTAGGTACGAACGCGACACGTTCAACGGGATGTCGGGCGAGTCGATGGTGCCGTGGAGCAGCGTGAGGAAGTCGGGCACTATGCCTTCCACCTGGTCGGTGACAAACACCTGATTGCAGTACAGTTGTATCTTGTTGCGCTGCAGGTCCAGGTTGTTCTTGATCTTCGGGAAATAGAGTATGCCGGTGAGGTTGAACGGGTAGTCCACGTTCAGGTGAATCCAGAACAGGGGCTCGTCGGCCATGGGGTACAGCTGGCGGTAGAAGGCCTTGTAGTCCTCGTCCTTCAGGTCGGCAGGCTTGCGTGTCCACAGCGGCGTGGTGTCGTTCACCTGGTTGTCCTCGTCGGTGTCCTGCATCTTGCCGTCCTTCCATTCCTGCTTCTTGCCGAACACTACGGGCACGGGCAGGAAGTGGCAGAACTTCTTCAGCAGACCTTCCAGGCGCTCCTTCTCGAGGAACTCCTTGCAGTCGTCCGACAGGTGCATCACGATATCCGTGCCGCGGTCGTCCTTCTCCACCTCGTCGAGGGTGAATTCAGGCGAACCGTCGCAGCTCCATTTCACGGCCTGTGCGCCTTCCTGGTAGCTCTTGGTGATGATGTCCACGCGGTCGCTGACCATGAAACTGGAGTAGAATCCCAGTCCGAAATGTCCGATGATGGCGTTGGCGTCCTCCTTGTATTTTTCCAGGAAGTCGTTGGCGCCCGAGAAAGCTATCTGGTTGATATACTTGTCAATCTCCTCGGCGGTCATACCTATGCCGCGGTCGCTCACGGTGATGGTGCCGGCGTCCTTGTCCACCTTCACCTCCACCTTCAGGTCGCCCAGCTCGCCCTTGAAGTCGCCCTTGCCGGCCAACGTCTTCAGCTTCTGCGTGGCGTCCACTGCGTTCGACACTATCTCACGGATGAAAATCTCGTGGTCAGAATACAAAAACTTCTTGATTACAGGGAATATGTTCTCTGTTGTTACTCCGATATTACCTTTTTGCATGATTGTTTATTGTTTTTGAGGTTTAAATTCTACTTATCACCATCACCAATGCAAAAGGCGTGCCAAACCCGTAATTGTCAGTCTGACATTATTTTTGGCAATGATATAGGAGATGGCACAAAGTCAGAGAATAAGTCCCGTAGGGACGAAGGATATTAGGCAGGGGTGGAACCCCTGCTCCATGACAGCAAAATATTTGAGCCCTGTAGGGGCGACGGAACAATCTTGCGTGCTCCTGCGTACCTACGGCACTCTATATACCTTACCTCGTTGAACAGGGGTTCTCGCTTCGCTTCACCCCTGCCTAAATTCCTATGCCCCTCTGGGGCTTTGTGCCAACTGCTATATTACGCCCTAGTAAATTATCCCATCGTATATAAATCGTAAATCGTAAATTGTCAAATAGTAAATTAACTAGGATCGTCAAATCGTAAATTACTTCAGATCTATTTAATCCGCGAAAAAATGTTAAATCATTGCCTTGTAGATATATTGTTTGAAAATAAGTGTTTATATTTGTAGCAACATTTTCAAGAAATGGTATTGTTTGACCTTTAACTCACTTGCCTTATGAAAGTAGGAATCCCAAAAGAAATCAAGAACAACGAGAACCGCGTGGGCATGACACCTGCAGGCGTGGCTGCCCTCACCCGTCGCGGCCACGAAGTGTGTGTGCAACATACCGCCGGCAACGGCAGCGGTTTCAGCGACGACGACTACGTGAAGGCGGGGGCTAACATCCTGCCTGCCATCGAGGACGTCTACCGCGAGTGCGACATGATAGTCAAGGTGAAGGAGCCTATCGAGCCTGAGTATGCGCTGGTGCGCAGGGGCCAGCTCATCTTCACCTATTTCCATTTCGCCTGCGAGCGCGAGCTCACGGAAGCCATGATAAAGAGCGGCGCGGTGTGTCTGGCCTACGAGACGGTGCAGTTGCCCAACGGCACGCTGCCTCTGCTGCAACCCATGAGCGAGGTGGCAGGACGCATGGCAACGCTCAACGGCGCCTATTACCTGCAGAAGACGAAGGGCGGCAAGGGCAAGCTCATCAGCGGAGTGCCCGGAGTGAGTCCCGCACGCGTGCTGGTGCTCGGAGGCGGTGTCGTGGGCGAGGCGGCAGCTCTGATGGCTGCGGGCTTAGGTGCCGACGTCACCATCGCCGATATCTCGCTGCCCCGACTGCGTCAGCTGGACATCGAGACGCCGGCCAACGTTCACACGCTTTACTCCTCTGAGCACAACATCAGGCAGCAGTTGCCTACGGTGGATATCGTGGTGGGCAGTGTGCTGGTGCCGGGCGATAAGACGCCGCACCTGATAACACGCGATATGCTCGCACTGATGGAACCCGGCACCGTGCTGGTGGATGTTGCCATTGACCAAGGCGGCTGCTTCGAGACATCACACCCCACTACGCATAGCGACCCCGTCTATACCGAGCAGGGCATCGTACACTATTGCGTGGCCAATATCCCAGGTGCTGTGCCCAACACCTCCACCCTCGCCCTCACCAATGCCACGTTGCGTTATGTGCTGGCGCTGGCCGACAAGGGATGGCAGCAGGCTTGCAAGGACGATCCAGCCCTCGCCAAAGGTCTTAACATCGTGGAAGGAAAGGTGGTGTTCAAAGCCGTTGCCGACGTGTTTAATCTGCCGTACGAAGGAGATTAGTGCCCTTCGGGCGGTTAGTGTCGCTGCGCGACGGTTAGAACGCTTAAGATTAAGGATTAAAGATTAAGGATTAAGGCTGGTTGTCAACACTTCGGACCACCTTTCATCCCCCACCGGGGGATTACAGGGGGCTCCTCTCAACTAACCCGGTCAAGGTCAAGGTTAACGTTAAGGTTCCAACTCTTAATTCTTAACTCTTAACTGGTTAAGGTTAACGTCAAGGTTAAGGTTCCAACTCTTAACTCTTAACTCTTAACTATTAACTATTAACTCTAAACCTCATGATTCCCTCTCATCTTGAAGCTAATCACTCCCCTCGCCTTTGGGGTAGCGAAGGAAACAGGCGATTGACTAAATGTCAATCGACCCTGAGCGGCCGAAGCAGACCTCTTCTGCGGAGGGCGGCCAGGGTCGGGGGTGAGGCTTTCCTCTTCCTCCTCACCCTCTCCCTGTCTTCGTGCCGCGGCCCGAAAGGTGATTGGGAACTGGTATGGGAGGATAACTTCGACAGCGGTGTGCTCGACACCACCCTATGGTCGCGCACCACTCGTGGCAGAGCCGACTGGCAGGACACGCAGTCGGATGATCCTCGGTGTCTGGAGATGCGCGACGGACATCTCGTGTTGCGCGGCATAGTCAACGACAACCCCAACGACACAGCCCAATTCCTCACCGGCGGCGTGTGGACCATAGATAAGAAAGCCCTGCAGCCCGGACGCATAGAGGTGCGGGCACGTCTGCATAAAGCCAAGGGCGCTTGGCCGGCGATATGGACGATGGGCTTCGACCGCAAAGCGGCACCCTGGCCCAAGGGCGGTGAGATAGACATCATGGAACGGCTCAACGGCGACTCCATAGCTTACCAGACTGCCCATAGCCACTGGACGTACTATGTCAATCACAACCGCAGCAAACCCGTTCACGGCGGCAGTGGTGCCATAGACCCCGACGGATGGAATGTCTACGCCGTAGATATACACCCCGACAGCCTGGTCTTCCACATCAACGGCATCACCACTTTCACCTACCACCGCGTGGATTCAATACCCTCCGAGAGCCAGTTCCCATACTTCCGCACCCAATATCTACTCATCGATATGCAGTTGGGCGGCAAATGGGTCGGCAGCGTAGATCCCGCAGACCTGCCAGTGGAGATGGAGATAGACTGGGTGCGCAACTGGGTGAGACGTAAGAAACATTAGATACGAACTCTTAGCGACACGCTGCGCTCTTTTGGAAGTTAAAGAAGTTGAAGAAGTTAAAGAAGTTAAAGAAGTTAAAGAAGTTAAAGACGAATGCTTCAAGAACTGTCCGCTCGGCGCTTGCGACGCTTCACGCTTGAAGAACTGTCCGCTCGGCGCTAGAAGTGCAGAGCGTGAGCCAGCACCTGACGCTCGCGGCAGATCCCGACCAGCCTGCCACCATGCAGTTTGACATGACCGACGTCATCGACGGCCGTCAGTACTATGCCCAGGCATACTACTACAACCGCGGCGAACTCACGCCACTCACCCTCACCCAGTCCCTCCCCATGCTCTTCCCCATCATCTTGGGCGATGTCAACGGCGACTCGGAGATAACCATTGCCGACGTCACCGCATTGGTCAACATCATCTTGGGCAAGGACACCACGGGCTACAGCCTGCGGGCTGCCGACGTGAACAAGGACGGAGAAACAACCATTGCCGACGTTACGGCGTTGGTGAACATAATATTGGGGAAATAAAAAGCCACCAAAACATCTGTAATGGGCTGCGTTTCGACGCGGCCCTTTTTGTGATGTGATGACAGTCTCTAAACTTTTTCTGATTTAATGTTGGATTCTCAAAGCTCTGTTGCGATAGGTTTTCAGGTTATTAGGTCGCCTCGCTTATAGGTTTTAAGGTGAGTTTTCTTATTTTCTAATTTTCTAAATCTCTTATTTTCTAAATCTCCTATTCAATCGTAACGCTGATAATCTCCTCGCCGGGAGTCTTATCCGCCTCGCGAGGAAGGTAGACGGGCATGTCGGGCTGGAGGGGGAGGATGCGGAGCTCGAGCTGCTGACAGCCCTTGGGCAAACGACTCAGGGCATAGCAGAAGGGACGGCCGTTGTAGAAATTATCGTCGATGAGATGTCCGTCGGCATAGAGACGTGCCACGTCGCCACGGTAGCGGATAGTGAGCAGCGGCGAATGAAGGGTGAAGGGCGTAGGATCGGCAGGGAGCTGCAGGGTGTAGACGGCTGCCTGACGGAAGTCATCGTCGGTGGGTGCCTCGGCGACTTTCTGTTTGCCCACCACAATCTTACGCGGGGCACCGGCGGATTGCGTCTTGGTCCACTGGACGTCGATGGGCGGGAAATCCACGGGCAGTTCGCTGAGGAACAGACGTCCGGCATCCTCGGGCGTGAGCAGGTAGATATTACCGTAGACGGGCTTGGAGGTGCCTCGCGGCTTGACGTTCTTCAAGGTCTTGCCATTCTCAAGAGCTATGGTGGTGGGTATGCCCTTGACCTGCTCGAGGTAGATATTGCCATGGCGCTTGGCAATGAGCTGGCCGGTGGCATAGCGTATGCCGTCGATGCCGACAGGGAAGATGCAGGTGGTGGCGGCAGGGATGGTGACCTTAGGCAGCGTGACGCCGCAGGCGGACAGCTGCACGTCGCGCTTGGCGCTGAGGGGACGCAGGCGTTCGTAGTTGTTGATGAAGATGAAGCCTGAGGTGCCGTTGGAACGTATCGCCCAGCGCAGGTGCGTGTCGTCGCCCTGCGGGATATCCTGCGGTGCAGGGAACGAGGGCTCCATGGGTGCGAGCTGTTCGCCCCAGTCGTGCATGAAGAGGTGCAGCTTGCGCAGCAGGTAGTAGTGGGGGTTGCGCTGTCCGAACTCGCCCAAGGGCGCCTGGAAGTCGTAGCTCTTGACGTTCATGTCGTTGTTGGCAGTGGCGAGGGTATGAACGCTCTCGTGGAGGGTGATGCCGGTGGTGCTCTCGGGGTTGGTGCCGCCGTGGTACATATAGTAACCTAAGAGGTTGGAGCCGCTGCCGAGCTTGACGACAGCCATGGCATAGGCATCCTCAGGGTAGATATAAGGGCGACGGTGGTAGGCGGTGGTCATGCCGCCTCCGAGTTCACAGGTGAAATAGGGATACGACTCGGCGGGGAGGGCGTCGGCCTGTGCCGGTGCGAGGGCGTTGGCGGCATCGGCGGCCCCCATATCGGTGGCGGGTTTCTCCTGAGCCTTGAAATTGAAGGCTTTGTAGTAGCTGCCAGCCCCTTCACGCAGGCTGCGTTCCCAGAAGCCGTCGGCATAGTCGCCATAGAGGGGCAGCAGCTCGCCGTAGGGCACGGGGGTGGAAAGTGCGGGCCAGCCGGTGCGTGTGTAGAACGGCAGGTCGAAGCCTATGCCGAGTGCGAGGTGCTTCAACGCCATGAGGTATTCGCCGGGACCGCGATACTCATTGTCGAACTGACAGGCTATGATGGGGCCGCCGTCCTTCCATTGCAAGCCCTGCACCTGAGCGAAGATCTGACGATAGAAGCGTTCGACACAGACGAGGAACTGAGGATCGGTGGAGCGTGACCTGACGGGCCTCGCCTCTCCCCCACCCGACGGCACCTGCCTGAGGCTGAACACCCAGTCGGGGATGCCACCGCAGCGCACTTCGCCATGGCAGAAAGGTCCTATGCGCAGCACTACAGGCATCTCCTCCGCCTTGCAGACCTCGATGAAGCGACGCAGGTCGCGCTGACCGCTCCAGTTGAAGACGCCCTGCTGCTCCTCGATATGGTTCCAGAAGACATAGGTGGCTATCATGGTGACACCGCCCTCCTTGATCTTATGTACCTCTGCCTGCCACTCTTCGGCAGGGATGCGCGAGTAATGGACTTCGCCCATGACGGGCACTACGCGTTTGCCTCCGATGATCAAACTCTGACGGTCCCATCGGACTTCAGGATTCATGTTCTGTGCACGACTCAGAGTCGGCAAACATATTGCGGCGAATGCCAGAAGAAGAAGTTGTTTCATTGACCTTAACGGGGTAGTTAAGAGTTAAGAGTTAAGAGTTAAGAGTTCTTGAAGTGTCAAGCGTCGCAAGCGTCGAGAGAAGAGTTAATCTCTAAGCACTGACAACCAGCCTTAATCCTTAATCTTTAATCCTTAATCTTACTTTAACCTTGACCTTAACGTTGAACTCTAAACTATTAACTTTTTTCGACCACGAATTACACGAATTTTACGAATTTTTCTTCATGTCCTTTGGAAGGATTATTATCGAATTTCACGAATTATTAGCGACACGCTGAGCTCTTTTGGTAGTTAAAGAAGTTCTTGAAGGGTCAAGCGTCGCAAGCGCCGAGCGAAAGAAGTTGTTTTTTTGAAGTTAAAGGAGTTAAAGGAGTTAAAGGAGTTAAAGACGATACCATCAAGAAGAGTCAAGGTTAAGGTTATCGTCAAGGTTAAGGTTAAGGTTACAACACTTAACTATTAACTATTAACTATTAACTCTTAACTATTCAGCCCCCTATACTTCTTCGTTCTCCGTGCGTGCGATGATCTCGTTTTGGAGTTGGGCAGTCATGTCGTTGAAATAGTCGGAGTAGCCGGCGACGCGGACGAGGAGGTCGCGATAATCGTCGGGGTGCTTCTGGGCGTCGAGGAGTGTGGCGGTGTCGACGATATTGAACTGGATGTGATGACCTCCGAACTTGAAATAAGTACGGATGAGATGTCCGAGTTTGCGCATATCCTCGTCGCGCTTGAGCAGAGCCGGCACGAAACGCACGTTCAAGAGTGTGCCGCCGCTCTTGGTCTGGTCGAGTTTGCCGAGGCTCTTGATGACTGCCGTAGGTCCGTGGGTGTCGCTGCCATGCGACGGTGATGTGCCGTCGGAGATGGCGAAGTGAGCATAGCGTCCGTTGGGCGTGGCGCCGCATACGGAGCCAAAGTAGTTGTGGCACGTGGTGCTGAGCATGTTGAGCTGTGTCTTGCCGCCACGCGTATTGGGCCGTCCCTCAATAGCCTTCACGAGGTCGTTGTACACGCGCACTGCGATATCGTCGGCATAGGCGTCGTCGTTGCCGAAGAAAGGCGTGTGGTTGCGGATATAGGAGCGCATCACCTCCTGAGTCCCCCAGTTGTTCTTGCACGCCTCGAGGATTTGGTCCATGGTGTAGCGCTTGTCCTCGAAGACGTGTTTCTTGAGAGTGGTGAAGCAGTCGGTGATGGTGCCGAGGCCAGTGCACTGTATGTAGGTGGTGTTGTAGCGCGCTCCGCCGCTGTAGTAGTCGCGGCCCTTGTCGATACAGTCGTCGATGTAGAGACTGAGGAAGGTGGCAGGCGCATAGAGCGAGAACATACGTTCGATGTAGTTGTTGACCGACAGCTTGAGGTTGACGAAATAGATCATCTGGCGGTGCCAAGCGTCGTAGAGCTCTTCGAAGGTCTGGAAGGTGCGCGGATCGCCCGTCTCGAGTCCGAGGCGCTTGCCTGTCTCAGGGTCGACGCCGTTGTTGAGCGTTATCTCGAGAATCTTGGGAGTGTTGAGGTAGCCGGTGAGCAGGTAGGCCTCCTTGCCGAAAGCCCCCACTTCGATGCAGCCAGAGCAGCCGCCCTCGCGTGCGTCCTCGAGCGTCTTGCCCTCGCGGACGAGTTCCTTGATATAGGTGTCGGGGTTGAAGACGGAGGGATAGCCGTGGCCCTGACGAATGACGCGTATGCCCTCGAGGAGAAAGTCGTCGGGCGTGTTCTCGGCGATATGGATACTGAGGCCCGGCTGCAGTTCGTGGAGCTCCTCCTGTATCTCGAGGATGATGAACGAGAGTTCGTTGGCGGCGCTGTTGCCATCGCGGTCCACGCCTCCGATATTGATATTAGTGAAGTCGTTGTAGGTACCGCTCTCAAGAGCCGTGACACCCACTTTGGGAGGTGCAGGCTGGTTGTTGAACTTAATCCAGAGGCACGACAGCAGTTCCTTGGCGGCGTCGCGCGTGAGGGTGCCGTCGGCGAGGCCTTGCTGGTAGAAGGGCCATAGGTGCTGGTCGATATGTCCGGGGTTCATAGAGTCCCAGCCGTTGAGTTCGGTGACGGTGCCGAGGTGCACGAACCAATACATCTGAATGGCCTCCCACAGGTCGCGCGGGGCGTGGGCGGGTACCCAACGACATACGTCGGCTATCTTGCGGAGTTCCCTAACACGCTGCAGACCAGCCCCCTGCGGGGAGAGGGTCTTCTCCAGCTCGTCTGCCATGCGGTCGGCCAGCTCGGCATGGCGCTCAGCGAAGAGGATGGCAGCGTCGCAAGAGATGGCCATGGCCTCGAGCTCCTGCTGCTTGTCGGTGGCTTCAGGGTCGTAGATATAGTCGAGTTCGTCGATGCGACGCTGGATGCGTGCCTTGACGTCGAGGAGACCTTCGTGGTACATCTTGCCGTCCATTGCAGTATGGCCTGCGGCGCGTTGTTCCATGAACTCAGTGAAGACACCAGCATGATAAGCCTCTTCCCACTCCTTGCTGACGTGGTTGAAGATGCGTTCGCGCTGTGTCTTGCCTGCCCAATAAGGGATTACCTCGCGCTCGTAGGTGTCGATATCCTGCTGCGAGATATGGTAAGATTGCAGTTCGCGCGTGTCGAGGGTGTGGAGGTCCTCGACGGAGTGGCAGGTAAGCTCAGGGAAGGTCGGCACGGCCTTGGGTACCGGTCCGCGTTCGCCCACGATGAGTTCGTCCTTACCGATATAGATGGTCTTCTTCTTGCATATCTCGTAGAAGTTGCGAGCGCGGAGCACGGGCGTGGGCATGGTGCCGTAGTACTTCTTGTAGAACTCGGTTTCTATCAATGCGCGCTCGATGGAGAGCGTGGTAGGTGTGTCGAAATTCTCTTGGCGGAGGCGTTTGATGCGTTCGTTCATGCCGCCTTCGTTTTCGGGGTGTTTGATGCTGAAATTCATGATGGAAATGTTTACATTGCGCTGCAAAGGTACTACATTTTCTTTAACGCGCGCGTATAAAGCGGCTTTTTTTTGGTGGGGCGCCTGTAATCTCCTAAACAAAAGTTAAATATTCGAAATGATAGGTGAGAATTGGGAGCTATTATGTACTTTTGCAGAGCAAATGAAAAACCTATACGAACAATGAAATCACTCCTGCGTTTTGCGGCCGTCGGCATGCTGGCGACCATGTGTTTACTTCCCGCCCGGGCTCAGCAAGGCCCAAGCACCTACGATGACGGCGATTCACTGGCCGCCCTCGTGAAGATGAAATATGTATATAGCTTTGAAGAGGCTCTGGCAAAGGCCCGGCAGACGAAGAAGCCCATCTTCTTCAACTGCTTCGCCGACTGGGCGCGTCCGTGCCACGGCATGAACGGCATGGTATTCTCTGACCAGGCTTTCTGCGATTGGATGGACAAGAACTTCGTGTGTTTCTTCGCTGACGTGACGAAGCCCGACAACCGCAGTCTGGCACAGCGCTATGACGTGAGTACCTTTGCACACTACCTGGTGCTGGACGCCGACGGCGAGGTGATACACCGCATAGTGGGAGGCGCCCCCCTACCCGACTTCCAGGACCGCGTGGCGCTGGCCCTGAGCCCAAAGACATCGCTCGCCGGCACACGTGCCGCCTACGAGAAAGGCGACCGCTCGAAGAAGCTGTTGCTCAACTACCTGACGGCACTCAATCTGGCCTCGGAGGACAGCCTGTACAACCTCATCTCGCCCAGCTACACACAACAGCTGCAGCCCAAGGAATATGCACAGAAAGAGAACTGGCTGTTTGTGCGAAAGAACGTGCGTGAGTCCACCGACCCGCTGTTCAAATATATCGTTGAGAACCGCGCCGCCTTCGATAAGAATATCGGCAAGGAGAAGGTCGATGACCTCATCTCGTCGATCTACGGCAAGGATATTTACATTTACGCCACCGGCGACAAGGCATTCGACGAGAACGCATTGCTAAACACCTATCTGGCGATGCAGAAAGCGGGACTGCCCGAGACAAACAGCGCCTACGCCCTCTATAATATAGTGAAGCTGCACGGCAAGCATCAGTACCAGCAGACCATAGAGGCGCTGAACCAGCTGAAGGACGAGCAGACGCACTACATGATGGATGTGACGCTGAAATATCCTGATGCCACGCCTGCCGAGCAGCAACAGCTCATCAGCTACTACGGAGAGCGCGAGAAGAAATATGCTGCCGTGGGCAGTTCGCTGGCACGAGCCTACCGTGACCTCGCTGATAACCTGCGCACACCCGTCGATGAGGCAGCTGCCGAGGGCGGCATAGCTTTCACTACAGCTACGTTCAACGAGTTGCTGGCAAAAGCCAAGGCCGAGAACAAACTGGTGTTCATCGACGGCTATACGTCGTGGTGCGGTCCGTGTAAGTTGCTCGCCAAGCAGACTTTCCCGCAGAAGGAGGTCGGGGCATATATGAATCCACGTTTCGTGAGTAGTCAGATAGACATGGAACGCGGCGAGGGACCGGAACTTGCCAAGCGCTTCAATATCTCGGCTTATCCTACTATGCTGGTGCTGAGACCTGACGGCACACTGGTCGACAAGATAGTTGGCTTCCTGGCTCCACTGCCATTCCTGAACAAGGTGAAGGATGTGGTGGCGAAGGAGGGGAAGTGAAGAATGGGCCTCTCTCCCCGCTCTCCCCTGTTAGGGAGAGGGCCTCGCTTCGCTCGAATGGGCGGTGAGGGGACAAATGAAAGAGTGAAGAATGAAAGAGTGAAAAGTGAAAAGTGAACTTTCGGAGCAGCGAGAGCAATCAAGCTTGCTTGAATTGCCGAGTCGTGACGAAAGTCAGCAAAGCTAAAATTGAAAAATGAAAATTTCTTCATCGAAACACACCGATAGCAATCATCTCAACTCTAAAGGGAGGGGATGGGCTGTTGTGCTGCTCTTATTCCTTATCACCATACCCATACGCGCCTGGCGAATGGAGACGGTTTATGGTATGGAGAACGGTAAGATGCTGGTGCGGGCAAGCGTGAACGGCGTCGAAGGCCGCTTCGTCATTGACACAGGAGCGCCGTGCAGCATAACACATACGTTTGCACAACGAGCAGGTTTGCAAGGAGGACAGACCACGCAGGTGTATGACTCCAACGGCAACACCGTGAGGACCACTATCGTGAACCTGCCCAACCTGAGCTTGGGCGGCTTCTCGTTCACACGTCTGCAAGCCATGCAGTTGCCCGAAGGGAATATGATAGAGCAGTTCGGTGTTGACGGGATAGTCGGTTACAACCTCCTGCGCCAAGGCATTGTGAAATTCGTAGGTCGCGACCATCGTCTTATCCTCACAAACGACACCACCGATTTAGGCATCGACCTCAACTATGGCATACTGCTGGCCGACGACCCTTATTCCACCATGGTGCCTATCCGCGTAGGAAATGTCGTTGACACCGTGATGTTTGACACCGGAGCCCTGGATTTCTACGAGATGAGCAATAGGATGTATACTCGTGTGCAGGCCGATACAACCCATTTCCGTAGGCTGGCATCAGGCAAGGGCATCCTGTCGATGGGCGCAGCCGGTCTGGAAGCCCAATCGTTGAAACATCGCGTGCTCATCCCGCAAAGCCACATAGGAAATATCCCCTTTGCCAACGTCACCACAATAACAACCGACGCCCTGGAATCGCGAATAGGCTCCAACGTGCTGATGCACGGCGATGTGATTATCGATTACCGCGAGAAGATGTTCTACTTCCAGCCTTTCACAGAAGTGACGGAACCCATAAATGTGTATCAACCGGAATGGGATGTGGTGATAACAGTGATGGGCGATCATTTAGTGGCTGGAATGGTCTGGGACAATGCCAAGGGCGACATTCAATCAGGCGACCGCATCGTGGCTATCGGCTCGGAGCGCGTGGACAAAGTGGACTTGCGCCAAGCCACAACGCAAGCGTGGGCCGGCCTGAAGCCCGAAGGTACTCAGATAACCTACGTGAGCAGCAAGACCGGCAATGAGCAGACGATGACGATAAGCATGAAATGAGACCTGCAATCAGGCAAGAACAGACAACACGGCGGCCACCTCTTCGGCCGTCGTTTGTTTTATGCCTGACGGCAGCAGCGACGAGCATGAACCGTGGATCTCGACGGCACCGGTGGAGTCGAGAATCTGACGGGCGTTGTGACTGTTGACACCTCCGCCGGGCAGAATAAGGATACGGCCGTCGGCCTGAGCAACCAGATTACGCAAGCGTTCTGCACCCTGCAGAGCAGAAGGAGCACCACCCGACGTGAGCACACGTGTGGCGCCAAGGTCAATGAGCTGCTCGAGCGCACGGCTCTGATCTGCCACCACATCGAAAGCACGATGGAAGGTGAAGGGCACGCCAGCAGCCGTTATCAACTGACGCGTAGCTTCAACGTCGATACATGAATCCGGAGTAAGCACACCGGCCACAATGGCTGAAGCGCCCTCGGCAGCAAACAGCTCGATATCGCGCAACATAGCGTGCAACTCGGCCTTAGTGTAGACGAAATTACCTTCGCGCGGACGGATAAGGACGTGGATACGAAGGTCGGGAAATGAGGTATGAAGTTGGCGAAAGAGGCCAAGCGAGGGCGTCAGGCCGTCGAGCGACAGAGCCGAGCACAATTCTATGCGCCCGGCTCCGCCACTTACTGCGTTGATGGCACTTTGCAGCGAGCCACAGCACACCTCAAGTTCGCGTGGCGAGGTGTTGTGAATGTTGAGCATAATCTTTCTTAACGGAGAGCAAGTTCTACGACATAATCTGCTGTGGAACGTGAGGCGGGAAGCTGAATCTGCAACTCCTGCGACTTGCCTTTCTTGGAAGAGACCACGGCAAGCTGACGGCCGTCGGCAAGGGCACGGGCGGTCTTGGGCGCCTTGCCCGTCCATGGAATGGTGATGCTTGTCGTTTCGGCATCGAAGACATGCAAGAACAGACGTCCCTGACGCTTAGTGGTAACTCCCCAAGGCTGTTCGGGAATCTGTGTGGCCGTGGTCTCGTAGATGCTCTCGCCATTGACACGCATCCACTGACCGATGTCCTTCAAGCGGTCGAGAGCCGTGGCAGGCAGCTGCCCGTTGGGCTGAGGGCCTATGTTAAGCAGGAGATTCGAACCCTTGGCGGCGGCGCGAGCGATGAGACGTATCAGTTCGGCGGACGACTTGTAGTTCTGGTCTGTCACCTTATAGCCCCACATTCCATTCATCGTCTGGCACATCTCAAGCGGCAAGTGGCTTATCTCCTGACCGGAAAGGCCGGCGGTGTTCTCGCCTGGCAGGTCGCGCTCAAACATCTGGAAGTCCTCGCCCGTGATGGGTGTGATGTGGTGGTTGTTGCCGATAAGGCACGACGGCTGCAGACGATGGATATACTCGTAGAACTCAGGCATGCGCCAGTCGAAGGGGATAGAGTCGCTATCGTGGTCCCAATAGCCGTCGAACCACAGAGCGCCGATTGGAGCATAGCGTGTGAGGAGCTCCTGAACCTGAGCCTCCATGAAACGGAAATAAGAATCGAAATTAGGGCGTAAGGTCGAGCGCGTGCGTAAGCCCGTACGACCAAGCGGATAGTCAGGACGCATCCAGTCTAAGATAGAATAATAAAGATGAAGCTTCACGCCCTGAGCGACACAAGCTTCCGACAGCTCTTTCAGCACATCACGTCCGAACGGGGTGGCATCGACGATGTTGTACTTGCTTTGACGTGTATGGAACATCGAGAAACCATCGTGGTGGCGCGAAGTGAAGGTGATATACTTGGCACCAGAATCCTTGATGGCACTCACCCATTCCTGCGCGTTGAAGAGGATGGGATAGAAACAGGAGGCCACCTTGGAATATTCCTCGTGGGAGAGGCCGCTGTTGAGGTACCACTCGCCTTGGGCAAATTCGCTGTAGATGCCCCAGTGGATAAAGATACCGAAACGGAAACCCTCGAAAGCACGACGCGCTTCCATGTTGTCGGCCGAGGGTGTGTAGGTCTGCGCTTGCGCCGAAAGCAGAGCGGCGAGGCAGAATGAGATGGATAAAAAGAGACGTTTCATGCGACAAAGATAACGATAATATGGAAAATGAAAAATGAAAAACGAAAAAAGATACATCGGCCATACATTTTCTTTCGCTGGAATCCGCAATCATCAATCTTTTCATTATATTTGCAAACTGAAAGTGAATATCAACAATACATTAACCAAATAATAATGCGGGATGTACCCCCGCGTATCACAAATATGGCAAAAGCGAAATGGATTGGCGGCTTCCTCGGACTGCTCTCCGGAGGCCCGATAGGCGCACTGGCAGGCTTCGTACTCGGAGCCCTGTTCGATGTTATGGCAGGCGATGGCGGCCTTGAGATTAGTGATTCTACTGATTCAGGCTACGGCGGCGGCAGCTACTACTCCGACGGCTACGACCGCACGAGTCAGAGCTCAGGTGTGGACCAAGGCACCCGCAACGGTTTCCTCTTCTCGATGCTCACGTTGGCAAGCTACATAATACGTGCCGACGGCAAGATCATGCACTCGGAGATGGAAACTATGCGCTCGTTCCTGCGTCAGAACTTCGGGCAAACGGCTGTGGACGAGGGTAACGCCATCATGTTGAAGTTGTTTGAGAAGCAGAAGCAGATGGAGGCTCAACAGCCAGGTTCGTACCGGCAAGTGATAATTGACGCCTGCGGACAACTGCGCCGAGTACTTAACCGGCCGCAACGTCTGCAACTGCTATCGTTGTTGGCTATGCTTGCCAAGGCTGACGGGCATGTAGCATCGGAAGAAGTAGTGGCTCTGCGAGAGGTGACAAATCACTTGGGCCTCGAAGAGAGTGAGCTGAATTCAATGCTTAACCTGGGCTCCACGACGCTGAAGGACGCCTACGCAGTGCTCGAGATAGACGAGACCGCCACCGACGAAGAAGTTCGCGCTGCCTACAAGCGAATGGTCGTTAAGCATCACCCAGACCGTGTGGCATCGCTCGGCGAGGATGTCCGGGCTGCCGCAGAGCGTAAGATGCGCGAGATAAACGAGGCAAAGGAACTGATTTATAAGGCAAGAGGACTGTAAGAATCATAAGCCACTCCCACACGTAGCAAAGCGATATGTAGCGAAGCGGTAAGTAGCGAAGCGGTAAGTAGCGAAGCGATAAGTAGCGAAGCGATAAGTAACGAAGCGATAAGTAGCGAAGCGATAAGTAGCGAAGCGCGTGATGAATAGGGATTATGGAATGTGGTTTAGGGAAAATCCTACTAAGGTTTAGGAGAAGTCGCTTGCAGGCACCAGTGAATAGATATACCTTTGCAGCGTCAAAACATTAAAAACATACTACTATGAAGACTTTATACTCACACTTCCAGAAGATGGCCTGGATGCTCGCCATGCTTCTCACCGCCACGATAACCCTCACCAGCTGCTTCGACGAGGATCAGGAAATCGGCAACGCTGTAAGCGGCCACTGGTTCGGGGATATGGATATGTATTACAACGGAGAACGGGCCCGCGGTACCGAGATTGAGTTCTACTCCGGTTGGGGTTACGACCGTGGACGCGGTGTGCAGATAGACTACTACGCCTATCACGCTGAAACATCGTATTTCAACTGGCAGGTGCGCAACCGTATCCTCTATCTCGTATTCGATGATCCCGCTCTTGACTGCGCCATCGTTGACTACCGCCTGTCATACGATTACTTCAGCGGTTATATCGCCGACTACTACACGCTGGAGAATCAAACCCACTTCAACCTCCGCAACTACGACCGCTACTGGGACCGCTACGGATACGGCTACTATGACGACTACTATTACGTAAAGGCCACTCGCGCTGCAACAGACAGCACGGCCGTTGACTCAGTAGTCGTTGACGATAAGTACCACGGAGTGAGAGGCGTGAATATGAAGAAATAAAAAGGCACATCACCTCTTCACTTCAAGGGGTGATTCCTTCAAGGCTGGATTAAATGATAAAGATAAAGGTTTCAGAAGAAATAAGGCAGCGGTGCCCGGAATTCGTGGGCGCTGCTGTCTTTGCTGATGTACAGAACAGCAACCACAGCGACGCGCTCTGGATGGAGATAGAGGCGTTCCTGGACGACTACCGCAAACAGTACACCGCCGATAGCATTAAGCAGATGCCAGCTATAGAGGCTACTCGCGAGGCATACCGCCGCTGCGGCAAAGACCCCAGTCGCTACCGCCCGTCGGGCGAGGCTCTGATACGTCGCACACTGAAAGGCCATGAGCTCTATCAGGTGAGTACTCTCGTTGACCTTATCAATCTGGCTTCCATAGCCTATGGCTACAGCATCGGAGGCTTTGACGCTGATAAAATAGTATTGCCCCCGCTCTCTTCAACAGGCGAGGAGAACGAGGGCCTTGTGTTAGGTATCGGTCGTGAAGGTGAGCCTTACGAAGGCATAGGACGAGGGCCATTGAATATCGCCGGGCTGCCCGTTTATCGCGATGCTCTCGGGGGCATAGGCACACCCACCAGCGACCACGAGAGGACCAAGCTATCCCTTGAAACGAAGCGCTTGCTGACAATTGTCAACGGCTACGACGGCAACCGTGAAAACGTCCTCGCCTGCGCTGCTTTCCTTCAGGATCTGCTGCACCGTTATGCGGCGAGCGACGGTGGCGAGGTGATCTCGTTCTGAGGCCTGACGCCTAATATAAAATGCCGTACATGCGTCCTTTCTGACGTATCTTACCGTATTTCAGATTAGCATAAGATGCCTTGATGGCATCGTCTAGCGTTTCATAGCGCTTGCTTGTTGAAGCCCAAAAGCCTTTTGAACCTATAACGCGATAAATCTTGCAGGAACCGACGCCAGGGAATTTGATTCTCCGCACTTGATTCTCGGCCATTTTATTCTGAGCCTTCTCATCCGGAAAGAAAAGGTTTTCCTTTTCCCAGTCAGTTTCAAATGAGTAATCGGGCATATCCATATTCTCAATGGACTCGTCAAGCGCCGCCTCGCGGGCTTCTTCAGCCTCGCGTTCAGCTTTCTCGCGAGCCTTCTCGGCTTCACGTTCTGCCTCGCGCTCGCGTGCTCTCTGCTGACTTCGTGCAAAGGCAGCTTCACGGTCGGCTCGCTTTTGGTTTTCTATTGCTTCCTTGCGCGCTTTATACTCGTTGTAGTTTCGCTCCACATTGGCTCTGACCTTTTGATAAAGAGCGCTGAGCTCATCCTTAACCTTGGCATAGTAGCTGTTGAAAACAGGAGTCGAACTCTGGCTGTTAACAGTATTGGTGGCTTTGTTCATAACCTCGGCATGATGCTTGATTGTATTTACATCAATGTCGATGTCGAGCTCCACCAATCCAAGGAAGCTGTACTCTATGATATAATCGGTGTTTGGATTAATCCTCAGAGCTTCCGTGACGTTGATGAAATTTGCTGTCTCTGAAGCAATTTGAATCCTGTTATCAGGGTCGTAATGGTACTTATCGAGATAAGTTTCAACAAAAGCTGCAGGCCAGCCGCTGTCGGTGATAGAGCTGCTTGTGCCTGCTGCGAAAGCTTTAGCACTCTCGTAGACCTTTAACATACGCTGCGAATCGCGACGGTAAATACTTAATTTCACGGGGTCTGTGATAGTGGGTACATCAGGGTACAGACTCTCCACATTCATTATATCATCAAACGTCTTTGCCTGAGCGCTCTGTTCACGTGCCTGTTTCTCCCATTTAGCCTGGACCAGAGCCTTGCGGTCGTTGAATCGCGTCCTGAAGCTTTTCAGGCTTGAATATTCCTCTGCATGCTTGGCACACTGATTGGCAACGAAATCATATAGCTGGGAATATTTTGCAAAGTCTTTGGTATCGTTTTTCAGATTCTCTATCGTCAGTTTGAGAGTGCCGGCATCAACAGCCCTTTTCAAAGTGGTGAGGTTGCCGTCAGCTATGAGCTTATATGCGTCATCGTGACCGCTTTTGTCCTCGTGGCGAAGGTCTATGCCGCTGTCAACGAAGTAATTCTGAAGATAACGGTTGTTGGTAGCCGTGGCAAACTTCATCAACGTGCTGCCATCGAGGTAGTAGGTATTGACCGTGGCACCAGCCTCGATAAGCTTCTGAACTACTGATTCCGAGATGTAATCGCTGCTGAACTTGCCACCGAGAGCCTCGTAGTTGGTACGGATAAGATGCGAGAGAGGCGGAAGCAGGGTGCTGTAGCGAAGGTCTACATCAAAATCCTTTCGGGCAAGAAAGGCATCGAGCAGGCGTTCGGCCGTAGCACACTCGTTCTTAGGGTGCTTGGCCAGGAAGTCCAAAACGAGGTAAACGGGCGTACGGCCGTCATAAGGGGCTTTGAGGTCGCCGCTGGCAATAGCCGCTATAGCTTCGTCGACCGAGCCACTGCCATTGAGAGCTTTTTCAACAGCGGCATAGAGGGCAGACTTGCCTGTGGAACGGCGAAGCGAATCGAAACTCTGGGCAGAGGCCGTCAGCCAGAACGCACAGGCTACGAGCCCGATTATCAAGCGATAGAACTTCATCAGAATATTAACTGTTTAGTCTTCGTTGTGGGTATATGTCCAGCCTTTCTTGATATAGGTCTTGCGCAGTTTGGGGTCTATGGGGAGCACTTTGCCGTCAACATTTTCCCACGTCTTCTCGCCATCTTCTGCAACACCTTCAATAGTAGCTTCAAGATGCTCGCTTGATGCGATGAAAAGCATATCAAATGCCTTACGGATATTTTTCTCCCAGCGATCCTCGGGGACACCGGGCATACGGCCATCGTCGACAAGTTTCTTAACGCCTTCATAGGTAAGGCGTTTGTTTCGTGAATCAAACTGGGACATATAATCGAGATATTCCTGTGGCGTCATCCACTTCGCCTCGCCTTCTTTTACAAGCTGAGCATAGTTCTTGTATTTTGTATCAATGTCTGAGAAGTAGTCGTCCATTTTGGCATAGAAATCCTGCATGTTGTCAAGACCTACATTAGCCCATATCAAGAACTTACCTATTAATGAATTAGCCGTGAAAACAGCTGAACCTTCACCTAAATACTCCTTTATGGCGTCGCTATTGTTGGGCTTTGCTGCGTCAAGGTCGAAAAAAGTAAGCATACGATTACTGAGGTTCTGGATGACCATCATCATATTACCGTTTTCGTAGAACTCAAAGCGCAGCTCGCCATCGAGCATAATAGGACAAGCGATGTATTTCACGTTCATCAATCCCTTGCATGCATCCTGCGTTTGACGGAGAGTAAAAGGCACAGTGAACTGAGAAGTGCGATCGTTTATCTCGTCGAGATTGATTTTCTCAACTATACCGTATTTACGCAGGAAATGTGTCATGCCTTCAACCTGCTGGCGACGATTCTTGTTTGATTTGATGATAACGGCATAATTACGGCCTTCCATGCCGCCAGGAACTCCAAACTGAGGCTTTCCATACATAATTTGAGCATGAGCTGTGACGCAACTAAAGCAAACAGCAATGAGGAAAAGGAGCTTTTTCATATCAGTATTATTAGTGATTATTAAACGATTATGCTTCTGCGTTAAAGTAGTTGTTTAACTCTGCGATGGCGGAGCCTTCAACATTTGAAAGATCTTTGATGAGCTGGCCTTTCTCAAGCAGAAGGATGCGCGAGGAGATATCTGCCACGAACGAGAGGTTGTGGCTGGAGATGATAGTTGTAGTCCCAAGATTGTGATTCATTTCAGCTATCAGACGTGCCACAACGATTTGCGAGGACGGATCGAGATAGTTGAACGGCTCATCCAGCAGAAGTACCTTCGGATGAATCATCATGGCTCCGATAATACCTATCTTCTGGCGATTGCCTTCAGAGAAATCGCGCAGATATTTCTGAGTTTCCAATATCTCATCATGCATGAGAGGCTTGAAGGCTTCGAGGCGTTCCATCACTGTCTCCTTTGAGAGGCCATACAAACGACCTATAAAGATGAAATACTCTTCTGGCGTATAGAAATCAATGAGGAAGCGGCCATCGATGAACGAGCCTGTATATCGCTTCCAAGCGATATTGTCGGCCGAGGTGAATTCAGCCTTCTTGTCTTCGGTAGCTCCTGTCACGTCTACTCCGTTGGAGAGCACACGGCCACGGGTTGCCTTAATCAAATCAAGTATCAGACGCAGCAAGGTTGTCTTGCCAGCTCCGTTGTTTCCTACAAGACCTACGAGTTCACCGCTGTGAATCTCCAGTTCGGGGATGTCCAAAGCTACCTTCTCGCCATAGACTTTCTGTAAGTTATCTATCTTAATATCCATGATTTACTTGTGAGTTTGTGAGGTTATGATTTTGTGAGTCAATGATTTTAAATTTGAGACTTTTGAAATTAAGACATTTGAGATAAAACTCAGCTGTTTCTTCCATCGCCTTTCTCCCCTATTCCGTCTGCCACCGTTCCATTATAGCATAACGGCGATTAAACCAGAGCTTGGCAATCCAATGAATATACTTGCGGTGAAGCAGCAGACATAGCAAACCAAGACCGCCCACGAGGACGTGAGACCAGGGCTGAGGTATCAGGAAGTAAGCGCCGAAATAAATGCCTATCGGTACAAACATAACAAACGAGAAGATGTTTATCTGCTTGTTGCCGCCCTGATAGTTGAAGAAGGCTGAGGCAAACAAATCCATTCGGCTGCTGAACAGACAGGTCGCCATGAACGGCAGCACAAAGACACCGCAGCCAAACAGCAGGGTGGAAAGCCACATCCAGAAACTCATGCCCATGAAAGCCACGCATGGAAGAATGAGCAGAGCCATGACAACACACATCCCACATAAGAATATAAATTTACGACGAAGTATGCCTTCCACCGACCAAGGCTTTGTCCAAATTCCGGCGAAGAAATTAGCCTCTACGCCAAGTACCCATTGGGCGATGATGATGCTGGGAAATGCGATGCCGAACAACAACATCAAATTGACGCCATTGAAGCCGTTCTGAATCTCAGGGTTCTGTTGCAGATATGTGTTTAGCAAGAACACAACAGCTATACTCAACACGCTAACACGCAGACGTTTACTTCGCATAAGCTGCACCCATTCTATGCTCCACTCTGATACTTCGCCAAGTGATTTGGCCGACACATGCACAGGAGCGTGTTCCTCTTCGTTGTGGTTTCGTAGGCGTGAGAAATACCACATCAGCGCCCAGCTCGCCAGGAGATTAACCAAAAGAGCCAAGGCTGTGAAAGCCAGAACATACAAAATGACCTTTGATGGCTGCGCTGGAGCAGCGGAATCGCCGGTAGCCATTTCTACAACTACAAAGCAAGCGATGGCCACTGCCCACGACAGGATTGTCCAGGCCATATAACCAGGCACCAGAGGCAAAGTCCATTGATTGCCCGGTGCACGACGCCAACAGTTTTGGAACAAGGCGTTCACCAAAGATGACGAGAAGCCAAGCACCAATATCAGAGGAGCCGTCCACAAAGGCATAAAAAGCCCAGCCACAAAGGCCATGCAGCCTGGAATCATCCATTGCATGCCGCCGCAAACGGTGTCTATCAGGATGAAACGGCTCCACGCCTTGTGGGGCATAGGACGTGTGCGGAGGTAATCATCCATCTCAACTGGCGAGCGTCGCCAGAAAAGCTTCATAATCAGGTCGGCAATCATAGTGGAGCACACTATGATGGGGATGGCGCCGACAATCTCAAACGGGATTTTTGATGAATCCAACTGATCGCGGACTCCAATGTAAACGCCGACGACCAGCCCGGCGAAGTAAAGCGTGAGAAACACCCCTACAAAGAAAGTCCGCCACGAGAAGTCGCGCCGCTTCTGTGTTATCCACAGCTTAATGAGTTCTTTTAATCCGAGAGACATTTTTATTTTTTTATGATGTGTTTGCAATAAAGTGACCCAAGGCAATCAATTAACAATTGTCGAGAGCGGCTTTAATGGCCTTGCGGTCGAGATGCTGGCCTATGAATACAAGCTTTTGCATACGATCGCCGTAGTGCTCGTCCCAGTCGGCCTCAAGGTCTGGATGCTGGGCTTTGAACTCAGCCAATTCGTCTGCCGGCATTGTAGCATACCAGGCGCCAGCGTTTCGCAGCGACACTTGTCGGCCTGCCTGTTCGAAGACGTAGCACGTATCGGGCTCCTCGTCAAACCAACAGATGCCCTTTGCCCTGATAATGCTCTTTGGCCAATGACGAGCCACAAACTCATCGAAACGCCCGAGGCGCAGAGGTGAACGGCGGTAGTAAACATATGTTCCTATTCCGTATTCCTCAGCTTCTCCTTCATCATCGTGGTGATGATGGTGGTGATGATGGTGATGGTGCGAATGTCCGCTGTGGCTGTGACTGCGGCTGCCTCTGCTGCTGCGGGTCGACATGACAAACTGCATATCATCGGCGCTCTCAGTGCTTTCATCCTGTGTTTGTAAATGATGGTGAGTGCGCTTTGTCTTCAGATAAAGATAGTCGTTTGCGTCGTCCTTGACGGTTCTTTCGTCCTGCTGAACAGGTACCCTCTCTCCCGTCGGACGGATATCCTCAGATGCCGAATATATATCTTCAAACTGTCCGTTTTCATCATTCGGTTTTTTCATCGCTTACCAACACCCCCTGCACCAGATAGCGGCCGTCGCCGTAATTCAGACAGGTGCTCAGAACAACGAGCTTGGAATCAAGGCCCAGATTGACGGAATCTCGCACATTGCTGTTCAGACTTCTCGGATTCTTTGCCTGATCAAGCCAGTCCTGAAAAACAGCGTCGTCCTTGAAGTCAAATGAATTCATAATATGTCTGCTGTCGTATTCGAAAGCGCTCACTACCTCGTAGGTCAGCTTTCTGTCGGCAGTGTATATGTAAAAATACGGATGCTCGTCAAAGAATGTCTTGTCGCTGAAATTGTACAGCGTCGCAAACATCGAGCCGTTGAGCATATTGTGACCGTAGAGTACGGTTACTCTGTCGTTGTAAGACAGGCTGTTGCAGGATTGGGTGTAAATCGTTCCCGGGAAGCTGTAGTTTTTGTATACGTCGTGGTCGAGATAAAAATTATCCTCTTCCTCGCTTTGTGCCACGGGATAGTTTACATTCGTATCCGGAATGTATATCCACGAGTAAATGTCCGGGTTCATAGCAGACAGTTCCTCAAGGTTGACCAGATTCTCCTTGGTATCCGTGTCTACCTTATCAGGTCTGGCAACCTTGGTTTCTTCAGGCTTTGTGGTGCCGTCAACTTTTGGAGCTGTAGTTTCCTCAACGTCGATATTCGACGCAAAGGAGCTTGCAATATTATCATAAACCTTCTCTTCAGCGTCTGAGCTGATGGTCTTGTAGACCAGATAACCGCATGCGCCGAGAGCGATGAGTGCACAGATAACAATTACCGCAATCAAAACCCCTTTTTTGCTTTTGTGCATAAGGCGTCTCCTTTAATTCAATAAAAA